>Ga0315298_1001288_pt1 | contig 46770 bp, 37 predicted proteins | sample WHS_1_MG_FD_203077 | JGI IMG/M metagenome (GOLD analysis project Ga0315298, IMG submission 203077) | Extremophilic microbial mat communities from Washburn Hot Springs, YNP, Wyoming, USA - WHS_1_MG | ecosystem: Environmental > Aquatic > Thermal springs > Hot (42-90C) | place: USA: Wyoming...
GAAAAAATCGTTGTAACGGCCGGGGCAGAGCAGACAGTTCCAGGATTTACACCTTTGCAGTTTCCAACCAACCTTGATGACTGGCTTAAAAAACACAGGCCTGAAGAGTTTGATGGCCGTGTCTGGGTTCGTTGCAGAATAGATGAACCTTCTGATTATCATTACAACATTGTCATTGACAGCGAAGTCAACCCTTATGCGCCCGCCCGTTTTGCTACAGGTACGATTTCTTATTATGGACTCCAGCCGAAGACATGGCAGAGTAATAATGACTGGGGTAAGCCAATCGCATGGATTCCGCCGGTTGATGATACTGACTGGCTGAGATCCGGGAAATATTCATCCTGGGTTCTTCTTCCGGCTTCAAGGGCAGCACAATGGTTTACGACCTTCATCATATTTCCAAAAGACCTACCTGACAGGACAAAGAAGAAAGAAATCACGCTGCACCTTGAGTTTGCTTCCCAGCCATCAGAGGACTACATATTTCACACGGTTGATGAGAAAGCAGATATTGGCGGGATTAACTATAATACAGGGAAATATGATGTTGCTGGAATTGTGACTGTGAGAATGCCTTCAGAGGGTGGGATGAATGGCCTCAAGGCGGTCGGCACATTCACCGAGTATACCAGGCGCAGGTTTGAGAAAGTGCAGGAGATGAAGCTGAGTCCTGCCCCGCGGTTGACAAAACTTACTGTTGGTACATGGATGCAACTGGTCGTATACCGGATGGGAGTCGCAGGTGAAGCATCTTATGACAGGGCAGACATGGAATTCCATATTCTTTCTGATTTGGGTATCAACTGCGTCTCCACCGGTGGCATCACCGAAACAATATTCGGTGAACTTGCAGAGAAATACGGCATCATTAACACCACGATCACCGGATGGTCAGGTATGTGGCCATATACCTCTGAGGCGTATGCAAAGCAGTATGAGTATAAAGACGGAGAAACAAGCGCACAGCGGTGGACAAGGGTTTTTGATGACTATTATTCCAAAATGGCAACGCGCTATGCGCAGTCAATTCCTGTTACAATGCGGATAGGACGCCATTTTAATACAGGGGATGAAATTGGCCTTGCAGTAAGCGCTGAGGCAATCATCAAAACCCCACAATTGCTTGATGAGTTCAGACAATACCTGAAAAAACAGGGATTTACACCTAAGATGCTTGGTGCTGAAACAGGCGCCTGGGACAAGGTGTTTCCAGAAACAGATAGAAAGCCGCTGGACGTATCTGGTGGAAAAGTGGAGTATGCGCGACTTTTCTACCATACCAAGAAATTTATAAATGACTATTCGGTGATGTACTATAAAGCCGCAACTGATGCTGTGAAAAAGCATTTTCCTGCAATGACTCTTATTGCGCCTAATTTTCAGGCAGGCCCAATGCAATTTGCATTCATAGGTAATAACAATGATATGAACCTGGGAGCCCTTGACCTTTTTGAACTTGGCAGGCAAAGCGCGTTTGAAGGCATCATGGCTGAGGACTGGGTTTATGGCTGGGATGCTGGAATAGGGCGGATTTCACTCGGTGCAGACATTATGCGAGCGGCCGCGCGCAAACACAACCTGCCGATGGCAAGTTACCTTGTGGGCGGTGAAGCAATTCGTGCAAAGTTCTTCGCATATATGATGGCTGGCATTAAAGAAAATCAGTTATATCTCTATGGGCCAATCGGTAATATCGGACCGGCGTGGGCAGATTCTGAAAAGGCCCTCGCTGAAACAGCGGATGTTACAAGAAAGGTCAAGAAAATGGAGGATGATATCTTTCCGGCAAAGGTAAGGCCAGCAAAGGTAGCCCAATTGATTGCTTTTACCTCAGATATCATGCAGGCAAAAGGTCTCTATTTTTGCCCGGAACGGCAGGATTTATATGTTCTTTTGAAGCACAATTATGTGCCGGTTGATATTGTCTCCGAGCAGGATATTACTGAAGAAAATATCCTTGATAATTACTCGTTATTGGTCATTTCAGACCCGAACATCAGGCAGGATGTGCAGAAGAAAATTGCAGCATGGGTTGCAAAGGGAGGAAAACTTCTTGCGTTTGTTGGCGCAGGCAACTGGGATGAATATAACCAGCCCTGCACGATACTTAATCCAGTACTCGGTGTTGCAAAACGTACCATGGTCACGCAGGAAAACTGGCTTCAGTGGAGTGCGGCATTTTATTCCACAGCAGTAAGCAAGTTTGCATATAAACAGGTCGGTAGTGTGAAGATTTCTCCACCATTCTGCGCGAAAGATATAGAATTTGCCGTATGGGGAGCAAAACTTGACTGCAATCCTGTTACCTGCAAGTTGCTCGGGAGATACGAAGATGGGAAACCTGCAATTTTTATCAACAGGTATGGAAAAGGAGAAGCGGTTCTTGCTGGGGTGCTGGTTGGTCAGTCATATGTTCGCGACCACTGGCCGACAAATCTTAAGCCGGAGGAGTATAAATTTGAAGACGGTGAACCAGAAAGAGAATTTATTTCTGCTGTCCTGAGACATATGGGAATAAAAAAATATGTTGATTTTTCTGTTCCAGGAATTTATACCTCGGTTATGGATATCCCTGGAGGAATGCTTGTGTTTCTCAATAATGCAAGCGGCCGGCCGATTTCAGGCGGTGTGCTTAAGATACATGATGCGCCTGGGACAAAAACCATAGATTCCATTGTACAGGGCCCGCTCAAGTATCATATAGAGGATGGCACCGCGGTACTTGAGATGCCGCTTGAAAATGTGGATATTGTGCGCGTCATTTCAAAGTAGAGACAGAGTTTACCTGGTCTGCCAATCCATTTCCGGCACATCAAAAAATAATTAAATAGCATAAATTGGATTTGTAAAAATCCATGGTTTTCCATCAAGATACACTTCCACCCTGTAAAATCCAGTTTTCTGAAGAACCATATGTATTTGCTTCCCATCAAATTCCTTGAATAATCGCCCGTTATGAATTATTCTAAAGCGGGCCGAAACAGAAGTTTGTATTGTCACCTCTTCTCCCTGGGCGAATGTGTCGCCTATTATCTTTGTGCCGTCTGCGTTCGTGAAAAGAAATTCTCTGCTATCACACAAATAATCATTTGCGCAATAGACACGGCCTGCCTTCAAGGCCTCCAATATCAATGCCCTGTCATGTTTCACATGATTAACAAATGGTGATCTTGTAAATATATGGTTTCGCAGAATTTTGAAAGTGAACCCGTAAGTCAGAGTTTTTTTGAAGTCAAACTGCCTGACGAAAAATGGAAGGGCATGAATATCAAGGCCGCAAACTGCTGTTGTTGGTTTCTTGATAAGAAGATGGTCCCAGAATTTGAGTGCAAGATAATCAGGGCCAGCGAGATTGTTAGGAAAAGAAAGATACCTGAATGGCAGATTGACAGGGTTTGTGTGTTTTGCAAAATCAAAGAGAAGGGACCAGATTTCAAGGCCTGTGATTTGATTGTTAAGCCAATACTTGGTCCATCTATGGTCAACCCGTCTGCCGAATATATTGTGTCTGCCATATGGATGGGCAATGAAACTCATTCCATTTAATTTTTCCAGTTCAGGGATAATATCTTCAAGAAGGCCTTTGCCGAGCCATCTTTCGGCACCATATACAAGAAGATGGTTTCTTTCTGTTCCTTCATCAACTTCTTCCCCTGTAAGGATTAATGTCGTGCCGTAATAGTCCTCCCATGAGAAATAACGTGAAGATTTCCATCTTTCTGGAGAGTGCGGAGTAAGGAACAGGAAATCAACACCGGTTTTCCTCGCACAGTTTCCAAGATCCTGTAGAACTGACCTATTCTTGATGGGACAATGAATATGAAAACAGCCGACATAATGATGATAATTTGACATTTTCTGACCTTTTCAGTAGGATTTATTATAGTTTAAGTCATTCGCAATTCCAAGAAGGTCGCTGTCAATAGTTGTGTTGGTGCCGACTACAAACTGTTAACTGTGCTTCTGGCCCCATCGTCTAGTGGCCCAGGACAGGTGGTTCTCAGCCATCAGACACGGGTTCGACTCCCGTTGGGGCTACTGAAATTTTCCATTTACAGCAGGTATTGTAGAAGCAGTTATCAGCAGAGATAGGTATTTGTAGGGGTCGGATTTATCCGACCCGAAAGTAGTTTTGCAGTAGGAGGTGGGATGTCAGGGAGGAGACCCCTCCTCCCTAAAGATGGTTGCGGGCTTGATAAATCAAGCCCCTACAAAAATAAAAATAAGGCGGGATTCATCCGACCCGAAGGTTTGGTGGATGCCGGCGGGCTTGATAAATCAAGCCCCTACAAATGTAGGACTTAATTTGCTTGTTTTTCAATGGTCTTTTTAGTATGCTATCATGGCAACCTGCCAAATGTATAAGTGTGGCTGATACAGTTTCTTCAGAGTTCCCTATTATTTATCTTGTCATGTAAGTTCCAAGAACTTCAGCAAAATATATGGTGTGTTGTTCTTCCAGCGGGCTTTTTCTGTGTTCAGGCGTGAGTATATAATGGGGCGGTCGCTGTTTGTGATATATCTTGCATTCAATATTGACAGGACACTGGGCAATTGATGGCGGCGTTACATGAAATGAAGGCACTGGCATAAGCCCTGTTTCTTTGAATTTATCATAGTCACGGCCTAACTTTGTCCCGCAGAAACTGACAGCGTCGGCAATTTCAGGGGAAGGAATACACAAAACAAACTCATTCACTTCGTCCAGAAGTTTGAATGAATAACAGGCAGGTCTAACTGCCACCACTGCGATTGGATGCCCATGGTAAACCCCACCAACCAAGATCCAGCCAAGCGTCATTATATTTGGATTCCCATTTTTTCCCGAAGAAGTCAAAAGAATACCCTGTCCCATTGCAGAGATGTATAGTGACTCAATGATACTTTCAAATCTTGTCTCTTTTCTTTCCATTTTTGCCCCTCGCTGTTGATTTTTACATGATGTTATAACCTTAACCTGTGACAGCCCCTTGATGCATTATAACACCCGGCAGGAATGAAACTCAAACCGAAGGATTGTTTTTTCAACGAATCCGGCTGCGGTTTAAAATGAATTGGACTAAACCAATCAAGGCGTGAGAATCTTTGTGGACTTCCAAATAGGTAAGAGCCGCTCCTTACCTTCTCTAAAACAAGAATTACTTGTTCTTCTTTGCTCCTTTTTTTGCTTCTTTCTTCACCTTTTTCTCTACAGCCGGCTTGACGGTCAGGGCTCTAAGTTCACCCTTTTTTGTCGTCATGTATGTGACGCTGACTTTTTCACCGCTTTTGACGCCTTCAATTTTCTTCACAGATGTCTTGAAGGTTTTCAAAGCGCCGGTCTCGTCCTTTAAGGAGAAGGTGCAGAGTTTTGTATCCACAGCGGTTACTTCACCTGTTATTTTTGATACTGAGACCTTTGGTTTTGCGGGTTCAGATGATGCTGCAGCAGGTGCTGTCTGGGTGGTTTTTTCCTGGGCATAACCCTTGACACAGAATGCGCCTACCAGACACACCACCATTAACGCAAGGAGAATCTTCTTCATTTTTTTTCACCTCCTTTATTCATAAGTGGTAAGGAGCGGCTTTAATTAAAAAGATGGCAGATGCCCTGCCTTTGGTTTACAATGATTGATTTTTCCTTTGGAACGCAATTTTTGATATATCTCTTTTGCTTCCTGTTTCTCTGCGTGGTCATATCTTAACCAGTCAACATAGTTTGCCACAATCTGTAACTGTTTTTCTTTAGGGAGCGAATGAAACCTGAAATAATTTCGCATAATCCCTAATTTACCGCGAATGCTATGTGTCGCCCACTCATTCCAATTCTCCACCCGGTCTTCTTCATCCATAACAACAGTGACAAAATATGCCGGGAAATTATGTGAAATCAATTTGTGCACATAACTGCGTTTTGGCGTGCATGCAATAAGCGCCAGCCATGCGAGAAACAAAGCCGCGACACTTTTAAGTACAAGATTCCACCTAATCATTAGGGGCCTCTGCGTTCTGTCCGACAAGAGGACCTATCCTGTCAAGGCAGGATATAACCTCAAGATCCCTGTAAAGACGAAAGTGCGTAACAATATCTGTTGTTTTCTGGAACAACCCGATTCCGCAAATCGCAGCAAAAGCAATTCCGGTCATGAGAGAATATGACAATAATCTTTTTCTGAAGCACCTTTGTTTCAGAGGGATTCCATTAAGAATTTTTGACCGAAGGTTAGGTTCATCCAGGTCAATCTTGCTGTACATACTTGAAATCTTGTACGCGGCATCAATCCATCCGCGACATCCTTCGCATTTGCGAAGATGCTCTTCAACTATGCTTTTCCTCTCGGGCTTAAGTTCCCCGAAGAAATAATCAACCAGTTGTTTTTCAAACCTACATTTTCTCATTTTCAAGATGCCTCCGTAAACTATGAACCGCACGGAAAATATGCGTTTTAACAGTCCCTTCCCTGCATTTCATAATACGGGCTATTTCTGATATTTTCAGTTCTTCCTGATACTTAAGCAAAAACGCCTGCCGCTGGTAGGCAGAGAGATTTGCTATCGCTGCGTTAAGACGTTCTTTCACGCCTGTTTCTTCTACAATTGTATTATCCTGTCTGTCCATCTGAGGTTTCATTCTATCAATAAGACCTTTTCGGCGGTATTGCCTGCGAAAGTGCTCCTTTGAAAGGTTCAGTGTAATTCGGTATATCCATGTCCTGAACGCTTCTTTGTTTCTCAGTTGTCGTGCTTTTTGCCAGACAGTAAAAAATACATCCTGGGTGATTTCTTCTGCTACCGAACGGTCTCCGGTCAGACCGAAAGCAAGATTGAATATTCTTGCAGAATATCTGGCGACCAGTTCTTCAAACGTTTTTTCGTCGCCAGCGCAGACACCTGTTATCAAGTTTTCATCAAATGTAAAGTCGGTTTTCATACGCAAAAAGTTTACACTGGGTTCAATGCAAAACCAAATAGTACATCAGTATCCAAATGACCAGCCGAAGAGTGTTGCATTCTTAATTCTAATCCTTAATCTAACCGGCCCGCGTGTGGGAAACTTGAAAATCTTCTTAGGACCGGCGTCAATTTCAGGCCCAAATGTCAGGGGTATATCCACTTCGTCAATCGGTCCTTCAATCGGGCGTTCAACATCAAGGTCATAATCGCGCAGTGGAAAACCAAGTTCATCATTGAAAGAAACCCGTATATAACCATCCCTTCTTATTCTGGCATTGATGAAAATTTTACCTGATTCCCAGCCCAGTGGAGTGCTGACCAGTTCTCCCTCAATATTTCCTGCAGCATAACCAGCCCAGCGGTCACGTTTTATTGCCAGCAGCATAATTTCCGTATCCCACACCAGTGAATTATATTTCAACTGCTCTGCATAATGCGGCACAGGTGTCTGGCTTACATAGAGGAAATGTTCATTTCCCTCAAGAACCGGTGGAGAACTCGCAGGGATAAACATCTTACCGCTCATTCCTTCAGGTCTGCCATCTGCGATATAGAGCGGTCTCGTTAGTTCCCGCCGCCAGATGATGCCGTCATAACTGTGCATCAATTCAATGTACAGGGTTCCGGGCTCAGTATGGAATATAGGAACCAGGGCCATGGTTAGATCGTGTTCAGGCCAGGCGCTTATCATGTAGAATTGCTTGTCACGACCCCGGACAATCGGTTTTCCATTCAGGGATGCTTCCTGAAAGGTTGGAATTGGGGCAGCATCAAGATCGTCGGTATCAAGAACAATTCGCGGTGTTGACCAGTGAACAAGGTCATCGCTTGTCTGGCGCGCGACTTTCCGGGTGGCATTATCTTCAATGCCGGCATTGATGCCACGCATCCTTCCATACCTGACATATCTGGATATTCTTTTATCCCAGAAAACACACGGATTATCATCAGTAATGCCCTCAATTATCGGATTCTCCGGATACGCGCTCCAGTGCAGGCCATCCTCGCTATAGGCAGCACAAACCCCGCCGTAGCGGTCGCAGGGTGATGCGCGGAAAAAGGCCGTGTATCGTGAACGGGCTGCAGGATGCGGTGTAATAAGGTTGTCAATGACGCAGAATCCTTCAGGCCCGCCAAAGCCAGAAACATCAGCACCTGCAGCATCATAATAGTAGCGGTCCATGATGGCATTGTTTGGCGAAAGTCCGTCCGGCGCTTCTATCAAATTGAGAGATGGTTTTTTCCAGTTGATGCCATTAGTTGAAGTGGCGTAGCATTCCCGGAAAAAGATGTCTGACATGCCTGGTTCTGGTGGTCGTCCGTTAAGATACCACATTTTCCAGTTGCCTGACGATTCCCTCAAGACAGAACCATACATCTGGCCCGGTTTGATAACAGGGTTTCTCGTTTTTAAGTATGGCGGTTCAATTTCGCGTGTCAAAAATCGCGTGTCTTCTATCAGGCGTTCATCAATCAATGCATATCTTATTTTCTCCATATGTACCTCCTGGTCAGCGATATTACCCGCGCAATCATTCCATTATCATATATGTGGCAGGCCTTGTAAAGAAAAACAAAATCCATGGAGCCGTTGAGGATTCTCCGGATGCTTTGATGGTATTGTCCTGAAAGCAGGATACAGGAACAGAAAACATTCATTTCTTGGTTTGGTTACCGAAATCTTGCATCTGCTCTGTTAGAAAATATTGCGCGGTTTGCGTCTTTCATAATATAATCTTCAGTACATTTAGTCCATAATTTTCTGTTTTTGAAAGGAGCAATAATGGGGAAAATATGCTCATTCTTGGTAATTTTTCCATTTCTGCTTTTGATTGTTCCATATCTGTCGGCAGGGGATATTCCTGCGGCAAAATTCCGCGTGAATGGGGAACCTGTAGTTGCTGCTCCTGATGGCACCATCTTTTGCGAAGGCGAAGAATTTAAAGTGGTGAAGCCAGGGTGGGAAGCAAAAAAATGGGGTGAAAATTACTATGCTGCTACATTTGCTAATACATTTATTTCCCGCAAGGCATTCATCGGTGCACCTGAGAATTGTGACGAAACAGTCGCAACAATTGATATTGATGTGAAAGACCCGGCCAGATATTTGGTCCTTGTCCGTTACGAAGCCGCATATCGGTTTGAGACACAATTCCGGGTAAGAATAGAGCAGGGGGGCAAAATTGTGTTTGACCGGCTTTATGGTGCGCGCAGTAACGAAAAAATATGGGCTTTCGGATACAAAATAAAAACAGAGGTTGCCTGGCCATGGGGTGCAGTAGAGAATATTGTATGGGAAGGCCACAACGCATATGCGGATTTACAAACAGGCAGGGCAAAAATTTTCCTGATCGCCGGGAAACAACCGCCGCCCCAGGCAAAACGAAATGTTGACCTTGTGATGCTTACAAAGGATGAACCACAGGTCAAAATGCGCATTGAAAAGGAATCTTATCTACCGCTTGACGGCTGGTTAACACAGGCAGGCGATGTGTGGTTGAAGGTGACAAATAACGGAAAAATAAAGGCAACCGTATCAACCCTTGAGTTTCCGGCTGGCCCCTGGCAGCAGCACTCACCTTACTGGTGTCATCTGCGCAACTGGAAACCTCTTCATATAGAAGTGGAGCCAGGGCAAACAACTGACTGGATTGAGGTCGGTTCAACGATGGATACCCTGAATGACGGCCAGTGGGGATTTCAAAGTAGCGGCCCATGTACACTTGAATTCGGACTTAAGGACGCTTCTGGAAATATCCGCAAAATCAGGAAATTTGAAGCAAATGGCAAGTTACCTCTTGTAGGCGTTGCTGATACCCGGTATAGCGGCGTCATCATGACTCCAGAAGAGGCCATTGGCAATCTGGTGGAGCGTTTGAAAAAGCTTCCTGTCCATGGCAGGACTCCTTCAAAGACCCTCATATACGCATCAACCGGCATATCAGAATTCAATCAACTTTATGGTCTTGCAGGAGCCCGCTCGGGCGTTGACTGGCGCGGCCTGACACCAGTGCAACTTGAAGAAAAATGTAAGCGATTGAGCGAGGATGAAAAAAAGGGTATTGCAGTCGTAAGTTTGGGCGATGAGATTGGTCTTCCTGCGCCTGATGCAAAGGCGGCGACTGAGGGGTTTATAGAATACCTTAAGGGGCAGGGATTATCTCCTTCGCAGATTGATCCTGCGTCAGGAGCGGATTGGTCAGGCATAAAATATAATCCTGACCCGCAATTGAAAAAGTCCAATCCTGTCCTTTATTATTGGTCGGTCAAGTACCTGCATCACTATGGTATCAGCAGGATAAAGCAACTGACAGATGTTCTCAGAAAATACCTGCCAAATGCAGGGATTGGAGCAAATTATTCCTGTCATGCCGGGGGATATGTCCACGCATATCTCAATGAAGTATTCCAGTGGATTACATGTTTTCGGGAAGATGGCATGACAATGCCCTGGGCCGAGGACTACGCGTGGCAACTTCCCATTGGAACACAACAGATGAATGGCATTAATCTTGATATGTTTCGCGCAGGACTGCGCGGCAAGCCCGATAGGAAAATTCATTACTATGTTATGCCGCATGCGCCGGGAAATACTCCGAACATGTGGCGTCGTCTTTTCCACAGTGCGGTTGCGCATGGCATGAAGATTGTCAATCTCTTTGAGTTTGAACCTGTCTGGATTGCTTATACTGAGAATCATGTTACAGATGAAAATATGTATGCAACAGTATTGAAAACATTCCGCGAGATGGGATTGTATGAAGATATAATGCAAACAGGCCAGCGCAGGCAGGCCGAGACAGGGCTGTGGTTCAGCGAGACAGGCGATATCTGGGGGGATAACAGCGATTCATTTGCTGCCGCCAAGCGGGCTCTTTATATCGCAATTCTGCACCAGCAATTGCCGGTTGATTTTCTCGTTGAGCAGGATGCTCTTGATGGGACATTAAATCAGTACAAAGTGCTCTATCTCACTGACAGGCATGTAAGCCGCGCATGCTCCGAAAAAATCGCTGAGTGGGTAAGGAATGGCGGCTTGCTTTTTGCTACCGCTGGCGCAGGAATGTTTGACGAATATAATCAGTCAAATGAAATCTTAAGAAATGTTCTCGGCGTTTTGCAGAAATCGCTTGTGATTCCAGAAAGCGAGCAGGTGTATTTCATCAAACAGGACCTTCCATTTGTTAAACCGATTGAAACCGCCAGATGGAAGCAGGACGAAAAAGAATTTTCGGCCCCTGTATTCGGCGCACGCTGTCTCGCTGTCCCGGCAGGCGGCGAAATTATCGGCACTTTCTCAGACGGTTCTCCGGCATTGACGGTGCATAAATTCGGAAAGGGAAGGGTGGTTTACTGCGCATTTCTTCCTTCGCTCAGTTATTTCAGGCCTGCGATTCCAATGAGACCGCTTGACCGCGGTTCAACCGATGATGCGATGAGCCACTTTATTCCAACAGAGTTTGATTCTGCAACTTCTTCTCTGATTGGGTTGATTGCCGCGGATGTCGCAAGGCCGGTTGTAGCGAGCAATCCGCTTGTTGAAACATCGCTCATTGAAGCGAAAGACGGTAGCATCATCGTGCTTGATAACTGGAGCGGAAAGCCGCTAAAAAATCTATCTTTAACAGTGAACATACCGATTCCAAGAAAGGCAGAACTTGCAAGCGGCAGCAAACTCAAGGTTGAAACAAAAGGTGGGGAAACGCTATTTACTCTTGACCTTGATGTTGCAGATGTTCTGATTCTCAGGTGATGCTATTTCCCTTCCATTTTCACAAGCATCTTCCGCATCACCTGCATGTATTCAAGTGGTGCATCAATCATTGCCAGGTGGGCTGAATTTTCAAAGATATAGGTCTGCGCAGACGGAACGAATGAATGGTAATACTCAAGTTCCTCAGGCCTTGAAAAATCATGCCTGCCGCAATGCATGAATACAGGCATCCGAAGATTGCCCAGTTCTTTTTTGTCACATCAAAATTTTTCAAGTTTCCTGTTACATTCAAATCCCCGCCCCACATTGTTGACATAATCTGCGGGTTGAAATTATCCATGATGTGCTCCATTGGCGGAGGAAATGGATGAGCAAGGCAATAGTAACGTTCAAGGTACACCATTGATGCCCTGTTGTATTCGTCAGGACTGCCCCTGCCATAAAGTTCAAAATCATCAATAATCTTGACGACCTCAGGCGGAAGTGTCGCTTTGATTGCAGGCACTGCATGTTTTGAATAGTATGGCAGATCCAGAAACGGACTTGAAAGGGTAAGGGAGATGATTCCTTCTGGATGCGCTATTGCGAACGATTAAGCAAGAAGTGTGCCGTATGATGAACCGTAAAGGTGAAATTCTTTCAGGCCAAGAGAATCCCGAACAAACTTTGCCTCCTCAACTGCCCGCTCCATAGTCCAGAGTGCAGGGTCGTCGGGTCTGCTTGACAGTCCACACCCGAGTTGGTCATAGAAGATAACAGGGCGTTCAAATGCGAGTGCCTGCAATGAAATCAAGTAGATGTGGTCAATGCCAGGTCCTCCGTGCTGAACAAGTAGCGGCGGTTCTGAACCATTTCCGACAATACCATACCACAGTTTGTAAAATTTGCCCTCATAGGAATAATCAAGAAATCCGGTTCTATCAAAGCGCGGATTGATATTAAACCACTGCGGATTAAACTTTTCCAGTGCTTCTGGCTGAGTCATAATTTTCCCGTGTAAGAATAATATATTACCATCAGGTAAAAATCAAGGGTTAAGATTTGCTCTTGACTGTCCTGCGCAAGTAGAGTACATTTATCCGATACCAACTTAGCATCGGAGATAGCAGATGGCAGACGATAATACCCGGGAATACGCGCGGGCAAAAGATTTTATCCGGCAGATTATTGATGAAGACAACAGAACCGGCAGATTTGGTGGCCGCGTGCATACCAGATTCCCGCCTGAACCGAATGGGTATCTTCATATTGGCCACGCAAAATCCATATGCCTGAATTACGGTATTGCAGAAGAATATGGCGGAAGGTGCAACTTGCGTTTTGATGATACCAACCCGAGCAAAGAGGATATTGAATACGTTGAAGCGATTATTGGTGATGTGCGCTGGCTTGGGTTTAACCGAGACCGCATCGTTCTCTATGCTTCTGATTATTTTCAGCAGATGTATGAATATGCGGTGCAACTCATCAAGATGGGGAAGGCGTATGTATGCGATTTGAGCGCAGATGAAATTCGCAAATACCGCGGAACACTGACTACCCCTGGTAAGAACAGTCCGTATCGGAACCGTTCCGTTGAAGAAAATCTTGACCTTTTTGAAAGGATGAGAAAAGGCGAATTTCCTGATGGAGCAAAGGTGTTGCGTGCGAAAATTGACATGAATTCGCCGAATTTGAATATGCGCGATCCTGTTATTTACCGAATTATTCACCAGCCACACCATAGAACAGGCGATGCCTGGTGCATCTATCCGACATATGACTGGGCGCACGGGCTTGAAGATTCCATTGAAGGGATTACGCATTCAATCTGCACGCTTGAGTTTGAAAATCACAGGCCGCTTTATGACTGGTTTCTTGACCAGCTCGGCGTACACCATCCGCAACAGATAGAGTTTGCGCGGCTCAACCTGACATACACAGTCATGAGCAAACGAAAACTTCTTCGTCTTGTTGAGGAGGGTCTTGTACGCGGCTGGGACGATCCGCGCATGCCGACGATATGCGGAATGAGGCGCAGGGGATATACACCAGAGGCAATAAGAACATTCTGTGAACGTATCGGTGTGGCAAAGACCGAAAGCACAATTGATATTGCCCTGCTGGAACATTGTGTCAGGGAAGATCTGAACAAGCGCGCCAGCAGGGTTATGGGTGTGCTTCATCCGCTTAAGGTCGTTATTGAGAATTATCCTGCGGATAAAACCGAAGAACTGGAAGCAATCAATAATCCAGAGGATCCTTCAGCAGGAACGCGCATGGTGCCATTTTCGCGCATACTATACATAGAACGCAGTGATTTCATGGAAAACCCGCCGCCTAAATTCTATCGCCTTGCTCCAGGCAGAGAGGTACGTCTCAGGTACGCATACTTTGTAAGATGTACTTCTGTTATTAAGGACGAAAAAACCGGGGAAATCAAGGAAATTCGCTGTACATATGATCCTGCAACGCGTGGCGGCAACGCTCCTGACAGAAAAAATGTCAGGGCTACAATTCACTGGGTTTCTGCTGCACATGCGGTTCGGGCTGAAGTCCGGCTCTATGGGCATCTGTTCACAAAGCCCGACCCGGACGACGCGCCAGAATCAAGAGATTTTACAGCGAATTTCAATCACAACTCTCTCAAGGTAATTGATTCCTGCATGGTTGAGCCATCTCTTGTTCCTGTCAAACCCCTGAGCCATTATCAGTTTGAACGGATTGGGTATTTCTGCGTTGACCCTGATTCCACTGATGAAAAACCCGTGTTCAACCTTACTGTATCTCTTCGCGATGAGTGGGCAAGAATCCAGAAGAAACAAATGGATGGAAGATTCTGATGGCCTGGCTGGGTGTGCTTTTTGGTTTTCTTAAACTATGAAAAAAGTGCGATTTGAAAGAGAAAAAGAAGGGCTTGTCGCAAGAGTGCCATGTGAAGCCATTGGCTTTGTTCCAGAGTTTGTATGGTGTCCTTCTCCGACCGCGGATCATAAGACCGCGCCTTATCGCGTGCCGAAACTTATAAGGATGGGCACCCGCGATACAACAGAATCCGGCGCTCGTTTTACTCCACCTCCTTTTGCCGTTGTTGTATCTTGCAAGGAGAAGCGCGTTGTGCTGGGGATTCAGGCAAAATCTGGATTTCATCTATGGAATTTCTGTTCTTTTATGACCCGCGAAGACGGCGTTGAAATCAGGGTTGACCTTGAGGGACATTCAGACCCAGGAAAGGTCATTGAAGGGGTCTGGGTTGTTCTGATTCGCGGTGAAGAAAATGAAAACCCGATGACACTGGTTTCGCGCTGTATGAAAAAGTGTTATCCTTCAGCATTCCACTCCCATTCTGTGAGAAATCCTGACTGGTGGTATCGGCCGATTTACTGCGGCTGGGGAGACCAGGTTGGCATTTCCCTTTATCTTGAAGGAAAGGGACAGGAGTGGAGGGCTCTTGCGTACAATACGCAGGGGCTCTATGAACGATGGATTAACCGTCTTGAGGAAGCAGGTGTCCCGATAGGAACGATTACCATTGATGCGGGCTGGTCCCCTGCTGGGGTCTGGGAGCCGTACAAATTTCACTGGCCTGATTTGAGAGGATTTATTGAACGGCAGCACAGGAAAAGCAGAAAAGTCATTTTATGGATTGCAACCTGGTTATGCGAGGGGTTACCTGATAAATGGTGCGTGCGGATTGGTAAGAAACAACTTGTTGCAGACCCTGAACAGAGTGAGTATAGAATGTTTCTCAGAAAACAGACAGCACGGCTTCTTTCGTCAGGGAAAGATGGGTTCAATGCTGACGGGTTCAAAATAGACCAGCTTGGTTTTACACCTACTGAACGCTCGCCATTAAGCAGGGACGAATCATTCAATGCAAAGATTTTTGATGATAAGCATCCGCGGCTGGTTCATGCCGGTAAGAGATGGGGGTGTGAATTGTTGCACTTTCTTCAAAAGGAGATTTATACGGCGGCAAAAAATGTCAAACCCGACGCCCTTATTACCAGCAGCACAGTTCACCCCTATTTCCATGATACTTTTGACATGGTGCGCCTTCATGATGTCGGGCTTGTAGAAGGGGATGTCGTTGCTGCGATGAAGGCGCGGGCTGACCTTGCTCGCGCGGTGTTACCCGGGCATCCGATAGATTCTGATGATTGGGTTGCATTTGATTACGCAAAATGGATGCGCTATACAATTGAAAATTGCCAACTTGGCGTCCCGTGTACTCTTTATGCTGAATACTTTGTTGAATCTTTTGAAAAAGAACCGGGCGCAAAAATTATTCCTTTGAAAGACATGCGAAAAATCGCTGCTGCGTGGAAAAAATACCTCAGTTGATAACCCCACGGGCATGTCTTTAATTCTGGGAAATGAAACATTCCATCCATGTAGATGCCATTGCGTCAAGATTTTCAGGCGGCACACCAGAGATAATTGTGTTACTCACAGAAAAATTTATTTGCTGATTATCCTTGACATGGAGTATCAACCGGTGTATCTTTGTTCAGTGCGCCTGCTTGAAAGTTTTTTGATAATCCTATGATTAAATTCTACAGGGAATGGCAAAGATTTAGAAAGACCGGTGACACTTCCATAAGAAATTTCCTTGTTGTTCGGTACCTGCCGTTCGCCAGATATGTTGCTTCAACATTTCCATGCCTTCATCATTCAGTAACACAGGACGACATTCTTAGCTGGGCCTGTTTTGGATTGATTGAGGCAGTGGAGAAGTTTGACCCTCGCAGGGGGATTAAGTTTGAGACATACGCGATTGCCCGAATACGCGGAGAAATCAAGGAGAATTTCAGGAAAGCGCTCTCATCCACCTATATAAAGCGCAAGAAACTTCTGGATGATGTATACGATAAACTCTGCTCCCGGCTTGGCCGGCCGCCTTTTGACGGAGAGATGGCGAAAGAACTCGGGATAGATATGCACAGATACAAAACCATGCTTTCGCAAACACTTCCGATTTCTATCCTGTCGCTTGATTCCATCCTTGACGAAGGGCTGAATTTCCCGGAGATTACCGCGAGAATTTCAAGAAATGAAGATTTTTCTGAAGCACTTGAACTGAAAGAGAAAAAAGAACTCCTTGCACGCGCAATCGGCCAACTGCCAGCAAAGGAAAAAGAAGTAATGACCCTTTATTATTATGAAGGACTCACAATGAAGGAGATATCAGGTTTTCTCGGCATTACTGAGGGGCGCGTGTCGCAAATCCACGCCAGCGCACTTATGCGCCTGCGCGGACTGATTAAAGTGGATAAGAAGAATTTCCGATATTCACTGAGAAAAGGGGTAGGTATATGAAAATTTCATCAGGAGAGTTCCAGAAGGTTTGCAGGCGCTGCACCAGGAAAGAATCCGCGCGGCGCAAATGCCAGTTTACCCAGAGAGAAATCCGCATTATCAAGGAGATTATCAGGCAGATGCCTGATAACGCGATAAGACATCTTGACTACAGCCGTTTGCGCAGAGAATATATTTGTGTTCCGCCAGAGAATGTTGCCGAGAAATTTATAATGCGCAACCTTGTTGATTTTATCCTGGATAGGGATTGAAAAACTGCAGGAGATAAGTTTTGCCGAAGATAGATAATTATGATTGGCGCGACATCAAATTTTCAAATTTCGCGCGCGGTAAACCATTTTTTTGGCAGGAGTTTTCACAGCCGCCGGATAAATAGTGAAGTTGCGCCATCTTCGGTCATTCTATAATTCCCATAGGTACGGGCTCAATCACCCTCATTTGTTTCCATCTTCCCTTAAGAAACCTGAATAAGAAAAATAAGGCGAGAAGAATAACATACACAGTGGCTATGGTCCAGGCAACATAGAGGTTTTTCTTGAGGACTATCAGAAATATCCATGATGGAATAATCAGTACGCAGATGGAGAGAATCAGCATGGCATTCATTGTGAAGCGGGTGTCACCGGCACCACGCAGTGCTGACGCAAAAGTTATATTCATTCCATCAAAAAGGGAGTAAAACGCTACAAACCTGAGGAGTATGACCGCGGTCCTGCGGATTGGTTCAAAGTCCGATGGATGCGCTCGCGCTGCAAAAGGATTGATAAACAAGCCCGGCACTGTCACATAGAGCAATGCAATGGCAGCCATATAGACAAAAACAAGAGTGAATCCAGACCATGCGCTCCGTTCAGCGATGTCCGGCCTGTTTCTACCGAGATTCTGGCCGACCAGCACTGACACAGCAATGCCAATCCCGGCCATAGGCATGAATGCGAGAGTGTTAATGTTAAATGCGATATTTGTGGCTGCGAGAGGGATTATTCCGAGCCGGCCGAGAAAGAGTATGAAGATGGCAAATCCGGCAAGGTCAACAAGCCCCTGAATTCCGTTTGGCAGGCCAAAGTGGAGGATACGGCTGAAAAGATGCATGTCAAATTTCCAGTTCTTGATGGTTCCGTATACAAGGTCGTTATGTTTCTGCATCACCAGCAGTGTCATCAACAAGAAGGCAAGATACCCGGAAATGACAGTTGCCAGTGCTGCGCCTTTTATACCCATTTCCGGGAACCCCAATCGGCCGAATATCATGCAATAGTCAAGTCCGATGTTAACGCCTGTCTGGAAAAGAGTTACGACCATAATTGGACCGGGTTTTCCCAGTCCTGCAAAGAACCCGGACATCGCACCTGTGGCAATCGCAGGGCCGGCGCCAAGACACAGCAGGCGAAAATATACAATTTCGTTTGTCCTGACAATCTGCTGGTGTCCGACCACGGTAAAAATCGGACCAGCAAGCGGCATAATTCCAAGATGGAAAAGCCCGCCAATAGCGCCAAGATAGATTCCCTGCCAGATGACTGCTCCGATTCGGTCATATCTTCTGGCTCCGAAATACTGGGCCACAAATGTTTCGCAGAATGAAGCGGTTCCCATGAAAACACTCATGAACAATAAATTTGTCATTCCGGCTGGCATTGAGGCGGCGATGGCTTCGGATGAGTACCATGCAAGAAACATTCTATCAACGAAGTGCTGAATGCTCCATGCACCAGTGCTCACTATGAGCGGAAACGCAAGAATAAGGATTTCTTTGAATCCGCCCGTGTCATTCCATTTCTTAAGTGACCTTGAGAAAAATTCTAATTTTGTGGCTGACATAGACAATCCGTTTGAAGAGATAATATACCATAAGCAGGTTTCTAAAATGGACAATATGCCTGGTTCTTGTTAAAATCTCTCTATCTGCGTGATAATGCCTGTTAATAGTACTTGAACCAGAATTATCAGATATTTTTTCAATATACAGGCCTGCCAAGCAGAAGGGGTGTGATTGCTTCGGTGTTGATAGCAATCAGAAAGAAAAATGAGATGTAACAGAATTTTGTTTCACAGATAGGATGTTAAATGAAGGAGAATTTCTGGAAGTCAATGCTTGAGGCAACCGTGGACAGCAAGAGCAGCAAAGAATTTGCTGATTCCATGATTTGCATCATCGTCCGTTATTTAGGCGGGGACGGAGGGTTTGTATATCTGCTTGATCCCCGCAAAAATCTCATCCGGCTTTTTGCAAGCAAGAATCCCTATCCGGATCTCACGGACCGGCTGAGTTTTTCGGTTCATGAGGGACTTACCGGATGGATTGTACGGACAGGAGAAACGCTTGTAATTGAGCGTGCCTGCTATCGTGACGACCGATTCAAACTTGTTGATAAACTTGTTGAAGAGAATTATGAAGCGTTTATCGGTGCTCCATTAAAAGCAGGCAATGAAATTCTCGGTGCATTCTCAGTAATGAAGAAGGATCCCAGGCGCTGGAAAAAGTCTGAGACGATTTTAATGGAGAAAACCGGCATTATCGCTGGCAGAATAATCAGTAATTTCAAGGAGGCAGACGAAAATCGCCGCAAACTTCAAATGCTTGATTCATTGAGCCAGATAAGTTCAACCATTATTTCCGGCAAGTACCTTCAGGAGATCCTCAATCTCATTGTTTCCATCACCGCTGAGGCCACAGGTTCAAAAATTTGTTCTATTATGCTTCTTGATGAAAAGACAGGCGAACTGAAAATCAAAGCAAGCCAGAGCCTCTCGCCGGAATATCTGAACAAACCCAACTTGAAGGTTGGCGAAAGCGCCAGCGGCCGGGCAGTTCTTGAAAAAAGACCAATTGCTGTTCCTGATGTAACGCGAGACCCACTTTATAGATTCCCGGACATTGCACGGAAGGAAGGGCTTGTTTCTCTTCTTGCGGTGCCGATGATCATCAAAGGAAGAGTTGTAGGGGTAATTAACAGTTATACGGACTATCCACATGAGTTTTCAGATGAAGAAATCAATCTCTTGCTTTCGGTTGCCGCACAATCAGCAATTGCGATTGAAAACACAAAATTGATGGAAGAAAAAATAGCAATCCAGGAAGCGCTTGAATCACGAAAGATAGTAGAAAAAGCCAAGGGAATACTTATGAAAATCCGTAATATTCCTGAAGATGAGGCATACAGAATTCTTCAAAAACAGGCGATGGACCGCAGGAAATCAATCAAAGAAATCGCTGAAGCGATAGTTCTCGCTGCAGAGATAAAATAGATTACCTTATGAAGTTGGTTGCGCAACAGGGCATATTCTTGCTTCTGGATGCCTGTTTTCTATTTTGGAAGAGATTTTACATACAGGAACGCGGCAAATTCCATAAGAGTCATCTTTTGAATATCAAAGTCCTTGCTTGTAATGTTTGCCCTGTTATAAGAAATACCGCCGACTTCTATCCTGACCCGGTTTCCTTTTTCAAGATGTTCAAGGATAAGAGATGTCGGAAGATAATCGCGAATATCTACATTCTGTTTGTTCTGCGGTCTGTCAAACAACAAGTAAAAAGTATCCGTCTGATTCTTGCCCGAGAATTCTGCTATGGTTGAGGTGTCTTCATAGACAATCAATCGTATGGGTGTTCCTTTGCTGTCCACTGCTTCAAGAATAAATACAGGGAAACCGTTCCTTGCATCCCGGCTGACACTGGCTGTGCTAAACATCTTCGCAAATTCTGGAAAAAACTTCTTGAATGTTCCCCCGCCCAGAATTTCTTTTATTCCTGTATCCTGCACAGCGGGTTTGCCGAACATACCTTTTATACCAGAAAATGTGTCAGATATCTCCACCTTCAATTCCGGGAGAAAACAGTTGAACCAGTCGCCCTTCTTGATAAAAAGGAACCCTCCTATATCTCCGGTTCCTGAAACTGCAACATTCGCCAGATTCCCTTTATCAAGGGTAGCAACAAATTTCATACGCACAGAAATGTCCTTTGGAACTGGTTTTCCAAGAATACTTGCTGATGCATCCCTGATTTTGGCATATGCCTCATCCGACAATGAAATAATTACAGAACCGCCGCCGGAGAAATTTTCAATAATCTGGGTATCTGCAACAAGATTCAAACGATCCTGAACCTTCTTTAATATATCAGGGATAGACAGACCCGCATCTGCCCCGAATGCCATTGATGCGCATATTACAAGAATAAGGGAAATAGTCCTTTTCATACACGCCTCTGCGTTCTGATGATATGCTAATCCAGTAGCCGGGAGTAGTTCGTAAGCCGGGTTCTGTTCTTAACAGCCATTCATCTTGACCTGAAGTTGCCTTCAGGTTCAAGCAACCTACCCGGGTCTTATGGGGCAGGAACCCAGACCCTGCTTGGTTTTTCTCCGGGCGGGGTTTGCCTTTGCCTCTGCCGTTACCGACAGAGCGGTGAGCTCTTACCTCGCCATTTCACCCTTATCCCGAACAATTCGTCGGGACGGTATCATTTCTGTGGCACTTTCCAGACCTTGCGATCTGCTCCTGTTAGGGGCCGCCCTTCCTGCTGGAGCCCGGACTTTCCTCCCCGATGTGAGACATCGGAGCGGCTGTTCGACTGCTCCCGGATTTTATTGACCGTTTGAACCAAACATTTCAATATGAAAATTCTTTTTCTGGTCAGAACAACGATGTTGCAAGATAGGACTGCGAGAGGTCGTGCGCTCTATTCTCCTTGTGCGATATGTGACGAACCTCAACAGTTGAAAACAGTCCGAGAATTTCCCGTGCAATAACATAAAATTTGCGGAGATTTTCATCTCTTACCTTGTATTCTCCATTGATTTGTTTTACCAGAAGGAGGCTGTCTGTGCAAACGACAAGTTCTGTCACTTTTTGCTTAAGTGCTCCTATGAGACCGAAAATCAGCCCTGAATATTCTGCGAGATTGTTTGTCGCCACTCCAAGATTCCCGCCTGATTTTTTCACGATGCGACCATCCGGTCCGAGAAGAATGTAAGCAAATGCCGCGGGGCCGGGATTTGGTTTGCTTGATCCATCAAAATACAGGGTGTACTGGTCCATGCTAATAAAGTATCCTGCCGCAATTTTCGCACTGTATAATGTCTTTTTTCTTTCGCACCTTCTCAGCAATGTAGCCGGGGGTACGGACATAGCATCCAGTGCAGATATTGGTGCCGCCATCAGTTTGAAGTTTCGCCAGTCCCACGCCATCGCTCTGTCTGGCAACAACCTTTTCATAGAGTGCAAGAATTTCGGACTTTATGCCGCCTGCAAGTTCTGTACGTATTTTCTCTTTTTCGGCAATCTGTTCTTTCAATTGCGCTGTAAGTTTTTCCAGTTCAACTTCCTTTTCAGCAATCTTCACTTTCTCTTCCTCAACCTGCGCGGCAAGGGTTTTCTCTCTTTCTTTCATTATTTCATCGTTTTCCATATGGACAAGAATTTCATCTTCAATGGCTGAGGATTTCTTTTTGAGTATTTCTATCTCGTCCTTGAGTGCAAGATATTCCTTATTGGTCTTGACGTCATTAAGTTTTGACTGGAGGTTTTTTATCTGCTCTTCAATGGCTTTAAGGTCGGTTTCCTTCTGCCGTCTTTCCACTTTCAAATGGATATTTGTTTGTTTGAGTTCTTCAAGGGCTTTGCGGTGTACATCTTCATTCTTTTTGAACGCTTCAAGTTCGCGTGGCAATTTTTCAAGACGCTCTTTCAACTGGAATATTTCCAGGTCAAGCGCCTGGATCTTTTCTAATTTTTCAAGTTCTGCACTCAACATATATTTATTATAAAGCCATAGATAGTTTAGGTCAATTCGGCGATGTTGCAGGTTGCCTGGGTAAGATATATAATGGGAATATGATTCAAGATTATTTTGTCGCCCGGGTCAGGGAAGTGCACGCAGAAAGGAAAAGTAGGTTGTTGGCCATTAAGAACCGGCATCAGGCGGAGCAATATCAGGAATATCTTCGGGACGTTATCAAGAAAATTTTTTATCCTTTGCCGGTAAAAACTCCTTTGAATCCTGAAATCACCGGCATTCTGGAAAGACCTGGTTATCGAATAGAAAAGTTGATTTTTGAAAGCAGGCCTGGATGTTTTGTAACAGGCAATCTATATCTGCCGGAAAAAATAAAACAGCCAGCGCCTGCAGTTCTGGCACCCTGCGGTCATTCCCAAATCGGCAAAGCCGAGCCTTTGTACCAGGAATTCTGCCAGCGCCTGGCGAAAGCAGGTTTGGTGGTGTTGATATATGACCCTTTCAACCAGGGTGAACGTGACCAGTATTTTAAACTCCCAAGTAAAGAAACGGTCCGTCAGAGCTGTACCTGGGCACACAATATGATGGGCAAGCAACTGGAACTGGTGGGTGAATGGTTCGGAACCTGGCGGCTCTGGGACGGCATCCGGGCCCTGGATTATCTTTTGAGCCGGCCTGAAGTTGATAAAACCAGGATAGGAATTACCGGCAATTCTGGGGGTGGAACTTTAACCACATGGCTCTGGGCAAGTGATAATAGATTTACCATGGCTGCGCCCTCCTGCTTTATCACCACTTTCCTGGCTAATCTGGAGAACGAGCTACCTGCAGACTGTGAACAGTACCCACCGGGTGCCCTGGGATATGGTTTGGAACAGGCTGATTTTCTACTGGCGCAGACGCCCAAACCCATCCTTCTTCTGGGCCAGAAATATGACTACTTTGACTGCCGGGGTTTGCGTGAGGCGTATGCGGATTTGAAACGCTTTTACAGGTTCTTCGGTGCAGCAGAAAAGGTACAGCTCTTTGTAGGTACTCATATTCACGGTTATTACCCAGAAAACCAGCAGGCGATGACTGCCTTTTTTTGCAAACATGCCGGGTTAAAGACACCTTCTACCGATGTTCAAGTTAGGTGCGAAGAGCCAAAAACACTCTGGGCAACCGGGACCGGCCAGGTCGTTCCAACCGGCGCCAGGCCGATTTATGAACTAATAGCAGAAATAGGCAGGCAAATGGCCAGGAAACGTAAGCGAATCTCAAATCAGAAACTTATCCAAGATTTGGAAGGGTTGCTACATATTCCGGCGCGAAAAGGCATTCCCCACTACCGGATCCTTCGTCCTGTTATTAAAGGAAAAAATACAGTAGCCAAATATGCGGTTGAGACAGAGACAAACATTAAGGTGATTCTGCGGAAGCAACCAGTGCCAGGAGATTATGCATGGACGTTCAATGTAGAAAGAACTATCCACCTTTATCTGCCGCATGTGAGTTCACAAGAGGATATATCCAAGGATACTCTGGTCAAATCTTTAATGGCAAAAGGAGTTTTGTATAGTTTGGATGTGCGGGGCCTGGGGCAGTCCCTGCCATGTGAAATTTCAAAATTTTTTCATCCTTATGGCAAGGACTACATGTATCATGGATACAGTTTGATGTTGAACGAAAGTTACTTGGGTCGGAGAGTTTACGATGTGCTGCGGGTGATTGATTTATTGGTGGGTGAAGGTGCTAAAGAAATCCACCTGTACGGCCGGGGCCAGGGTGCAATACTGGCAATATTTTCATCATTGCTACATCCCCGGGTCAAGAGTATTACCCTAAAAAATTGTCCTGTTTCATTCCACTCCTGGACCCAGGTACCCTTAGTTTCCTGGCCGGCCGCCAATTTTCCTTTCGGCATTCTGAAGAAATTTGATTTACCTGACTGTCTTCGCGTGTTGGGTAGAAAAGTGAAGGTTATTGGATTCTGGGACCCGGAAATGAAGCCGGAACGTTCTCAGTAACTTAAGTTGCGGATGGTGACTCCGCCATCTGCCACAAAGAGCCCGCCGTAGCAGAAAGAAGACTCGTCCGAGGCCAGAAAAAGGGCCAGCCTTGCGACCTCTTCAGGTTTTCCGTACCTTCCGGCTGGTGCCATCCTGAAGAAGCGTTTTTCGTCAAAATTCGCGTTTGCACCGGCACTGGACTTATTCATGGCGGTTTCTATGGCGCAGGGTACAATGCAGTTGACCCGGATTTTCGGGCCGTATTCTACGGCTAAGGAACGGGTCAGGCTGATTATCCCTCCCTTGCTCGCCGTGTAGACATCACAGCCCGGAACACCCACCATGCCAGCGCTGGAAGAAGTGTTGATAATCGCTCCTCCCCCGCTTCGCAGAATCTCCGGAATGGCGTACTTACAGCATAGAAAAGTTCCTTTCAGATTGATGTCAATGATGCGGTTCCATGTCTCTACCCCGACTTCGGTTACCCGGCTGTCTGCGGACAGGAAAACTCCTGCGTTGTTATAAAGAATATGCAGGCCGCCGAATTCCTTGATTGCAGCACTTACCATTTTCTTCACCTGGGCTGTTCTGGAAACATCTGCCTGCACGAAGATTGCCCGGCCTTGGTTTCTACAAATTTCCCGGACTGTAGCATGACCGTCACTGGCATCAATGTCCACCGCCACCACCGACGCGCCTTCCCGTGCAAAAAGAAAAGCGGCTGCCCTTCCGATACCCCTACCTGCGCCGGTAATCACTGCTACTTTATTCTTCAGCCGCATCGTCTGTCCCTCATGTTGGCACAAACGCGATAATTTCCCTCCACCTCTCCTCTTGAGGGAGAGGTTAAAAGATGAGAAAGTAATGTCAATTTGTCCACTTGGTTATCATTAATAACCGCTGTACTCTCGGGCAGTCTCCATCAAGACCCGCATGTTCTTCTGTGATGTCGCATCAGGGATGCCTTCTTCCGAATTGAAGATATCCTCCGTTTTTCTTCCCGGCTTCCATGATTTTTTCGTTTCCTGCCGCACCTATTCTGCTGCCTCTTTTCAATACTTCAATACCCCGGATATTGCCCATCAGGAACACCTTTTTCACCAGGACTTAACAAAAAGGAAACATCAGGTTTCTTATCTGATAAACCCTGTTTCGAAAACCAGTACATTTTGCGTGGATCCATATAGTAATCAACAAGCCAGAATCTTGTTTCAATCCGCACTGTTGCAGGGCCTGTTGTCTTTTCAGAAACTCTGAGTTTCACATACACTGGTTTGTTGAACTTGCTCATTATTGAAGGTCCATCTCTACCCTTTGCCCAACCTGTGTAATTATCTCCTGGTTCAAGTGATAAATCAATAAATCAGTTGTAAGATACAGGGTCAATAATTCTAATTACATGATGGGGAAATATCAACACCTTTCTTTAATATAACTATGCTTTCACATTTTTTAGCTTGACTGTTGAATTTTCATAAACATAATCAGTATTATGATATGCCCATAAATTTTGTATCTGCAATTTTCTGCCCGTCGGGAAATACTTGAAACTATGCTTTTGTAACCAAATTCTTTAGAAAACTGTTTTTTTCTCCTGAACAATTTATATTGTGAACAAACTGTTAAATCCTGCCTCTGATTCATATCTTACACTGGGATTGTATTGCCCATTTTCTGGGACAACTATCTTTTTTGTTGCAAGTGCCTGTGGGATATGTGTCTCTGTCTTAATCCTGTTTCCACTCCATGTCGCAGGAAGTGAAGAAAAATAAACTTCAAAGTCCTTGATTATTTTCCAACCAGAAATAACGTTAAAATCTTCTGCTTCAATACAAATTTCTGCAGCAAGGCAAGTATGAACAAGATACAATAACATCAATAAAGCCTTCATTCCCTATCCCATTGAATTGAAAGATTTTATTTGAAATCCTTTTTTACAATTTCTTCCGGAAGCAATAATTTTTTTGCATCAGGTGCAAGGTATGGTGGAACATTGAGTAAAAGTTTTTGACCATCGCAATTTGAAAACATCCACAATTTTCCGTCCTTACCTTCACCAACATCTATTGTGAAATAACTATAAGCAGGTAATTCTTTAAATGAAAAAACTTCTTTTCCATAGCAATCAAGAATTTGGCCTTTACTAGAGAAAGAATACCCGGCAATAGTTTTTGTGCCTTTTGGAACATAAAAATACAAAGACCACCATGTTCCAGGTCTGTAACTTCGTTCTTTTATGCCTGATTCAAATGTCCATGCAATCTCAGGTTCAATAATTTCAACTCTTGTCCTGTCTCCTCCTGATGAAATTTTGAACCAGTGTAATCCATTATAGGAAGTTTCCATTACAATTTCATGTGGCATGCCATCAGGGGGAACACTTTTATCTTCTGCCACAGGTTTATCAGGGAATTTGGCTGAAAACAATTGAATATAAACATTCCCATAGTCCCTGTAATGGGCAATAAGACCTCCTGTTACTTTAAGTTTTATTTTCACTGGTGCATTTTCAATCCAGGTATAAATTTTCTGTTGAGTACCACCCATCTGTACGCCTTCATCACCTTTTATCTCTTTATCTTTTACAACGATATTTTTAATGTCTTTTACAGGGATCAGATTTTTGCTGAATGTTACAGGTTCAAATGGAAAAACAGGATTTGAATCAATACCAGTTTTTAATATTTCCTTAATTTCTTCTTCAGTAAATGGCTCTTTTATCTTCCATGGGTTTTTACCCTCAGGAACATTCCATTTTGCTTCATCAGGCATTACCACATTTTTTGTCATATCCTGCAGTGTTATGTATACGGAAATCGTATCAATCATCTGCGTATACCTCATTCTATAAATGTACTTCATTAACTGCTCAAAACATGCCTGTTGTTTGCCCTTGTCTGCCTGAACAAACTTTAAATAATTTTCCGCATATCCTGTGTAGACAATAAGGTCATAAATTCTTGCGCGCACAGCAGGGTCCTGTGTTTTTTTCAATGCCTCATCAAGCAACCTGTACATTCTACCAATAAGGTCTTGACCAAATAGTGGTTCCTTCTCTTTTGTATCAATCCTGTAAATCAATCTATAAAATTTCTCCATTGGTTGTTTTGCAGGACCAAATGATTTTTCAAGAAAATCAGAAACAATCTCATTTACTTTTTTTGTTTCGTTAATATCCCAGAGAAATCTTGAAAGCAAATAATTTCCGAGTCCTACAGGTCCCCAGGCATCTTCTGTCCATCCACTGATTAACCTGACGCCTTTTTGATAACATGAAGGTAAATTTTCTGTTATGTATGTAATATCAGATGCTCTGGGTCTTCCAGGAAGGCTATAATCCCAGAGAGAGGTTGCAAATGCATCACTGACTCCAACAATCGCTCCTTTTTCCCGCCAGCCCTCAATCAATTCATCAAGGGTATAACCACCTTTTCTTTGATGAGTTGTAATATTAACAATTACATTTGGTTCAACCTTGATTGAAGGATATGGTGCATGATAGTTATAAGCAAGCATTCCAACAAATTTATTTCCAAATTTTTCTCTGATTGCCTTTGCAACAATATTTGCCAGCATTACGGCTCTGTCGCTGATGCTACCAATTTTTTTGCAGTTTTCGCACTCGCACCAGCCACCACCATCACTTGGTTCCATTGATAACCCATATACATCAGGATTTTTTTCAAGATATTTTATTACATAATCAACAACAAACTTCTGCAGTTCTGGATTTGATATGCAGAATTTTGATGATTTTCTCTCTCCATTGACAAGTCCCAGATACTCTGGATGTTGCTGGAAAATGTCTTTGTTTGCTGCCAGTATTCCCTCGTAACTATGTCCGCATGGAACAAAAAAGTTTGATTGCATCCTGTTTTTATTCATCCAGTCATCCCATGTTTGTTTGTTATATTGCCAAAAACCATGGAGCTTTCCAACATTTCTTCCATAAAATGATGGTTTGCCATAAACATCAAGTTTAACAGTCAGATTTTTTATTCCAGGAATAATTTCCCAGTGAGGACCAGGAAAAAATTGCCTGTATCCAAGTTGATAAAGAAAATCCCATATTGCATACTGAGTTGCAAGTTCTGTTGCACCAATTATATGAATACCGTTTTTATGACTTTTGATAACATATTCATCCTTTCTGAAAGGGTCATTAACATCAAACAAATTTGAATAAGAAAGAGAAGGGAAATCTGTAAAAACACCAACAGCAATTCCATTTGTTCCATCACCAGTTATAAGATTGAAATTTGCTCCTGTGATTTTATTCAAATAAAAACAAAGTTGTTCTGCGTTTTTCTTGGTTTTTTCACTTGATTTTTCGCTGATGACCACAGGGAAAAGTGACTTTCCATCTTTACTTAACATTACTTTTGTTTGTGAGAAAACAGGACTGGAAAGGACAGTTAAAAAAACAAGAACCCAGAATAATTTCATATGCATCTCCTTTGTAAATATTTAATAAGCTGCATTTGTATCTCAAAATTTTTTTATTCTACCATGTATCCTTGTATTTTTGTAACCACCAAAACGATTTCTCAAACTCAAATTCTCACACAGAATTTTTAGATTCCTCTTTTTAATTTATCTCTTTTATTTTCAAGTTTTCAAACCTTATTATGTTTTAACCACAGTTTCAATTTTTCCCCCAAGAATTTGTCAAGAGGTGTATGTGGTTCAAAGTTAAGACGTTTTATCAGGGCAAGATAAAATATCGAATCTTACCAGGGCAACTATTCAGTAAGTTGGTCATTGTGCCGCATCCTTATTTTTCTCTCAGAATGAATATGAAGCGTTGCTTTCCTTCCTACAAGATTACTCTTATAGTATAAAGCCCGCAGTTACATGAGAAAAAAAGTTTGTTCTGCCCACCTTTCTGATATTCTTACGACGAAACATGTCATCAAGAGTATCTCTTTGGGTAATGAAGTGAGAACCTAAGAGAATATAGAACCAGAGATGAACTGGAAAGAAATATCGGGGAAGTACTATTTCACGAAATAAGGCACTAATTCGACGCAGTTGAGAAGTTCCTCCGCAAACTCTCACTTTAGGTCCTCCATCTTCCCAGTTTATTAAACATCACACGGAATCTAGTGCTTGTTCCAAATCAGATTTCAGGTCATCTTTGTGTTCAATGCCAACAGAAAGGCGAATAAGATTATTTTTAATCCCTCTTTGACTTCTTTCTTTATCAGAAAAGATACCGTGCGTCATTTTTGGTGGATAGCAAACAAGAGATTCTACTCCCCCTAAACTGTCAGCGAGCAAGAATATTTTAAGTTTTGCGATAAATCTTTCTACAGCAGAGAATCCTCCCTTTAATTCAAAACTTATCATCCCTCCAAAGCCATCCATTTGTTTTTTCGCAACCTCATACTGCTTGCAACTCGACAATCCTGGATAATAAACTTTTTCCACTTTTGGATGTCTTTCCAGGTATTCTGCCAAAAACAGTGCGTTTTTTTCATGCTCCCTCATCCTTACAGCCAATGTTTTGACTCCCCTTAATGTAAGCCAGCAGTCCCACGGACCCGGTATAGCGCCTGTTGCAATCTGGTAATATTTCATATCAGCATAAATTTTTTCACTGGAAGTTATAACTGCCCCTCCTATTATATCGCTGTGGCCAGAAAGATATTTGGTTGTACTATGCACCACAATATCCGCACCTATCTCAAGTGGTCTTTGAAAATATGGGCTGGAAAAACTATTATCAACCACAAGAAGGACATTTGCTTTTTTTGCTATTTCCGAGAGTTTTTTAAGGTCTATGATTTTTAGAAGTGGATTTGTTGGTGTCTCAACCCAGATAAGTTTTGTTTCTTCTTCAATGGCTTTTTCAAAACTATTTATGTCATCAACATTGACGTAGGTTATCTTGAACCCATGATGTATGGATAATACCCTTTCAAGAAGAAGATAAGTTCCTCCATAAATATCATCCCCAACTACAATGTGGCTACCTGGTTTCAGAATACTGAACACTGCTGTTTCAGCAGCCACACCAGAAGCAAAAGCAAGTCCGTATTTCCCGCCTTCTAAGGAAGCAAGCACATCTTCAAGTGCCTTTCTGGTAGGATTTCCTATTCTGGAATATTCATATCCTTTGTGTCTGCCTATCGCATCCTGTTGATATGTAGATGTCTGATAAACAGGAACAATAACTGCTCCTGTCAATGGGTCTGGTTTCTGACCATCATGTATTGCTCGTGTTTCAAATTTCATTGTTGCTCCTTTGTGTTGTGCAATAACTTATCAAATCAACCTCTATAATTACACCTATGGGTATTTTCTCTGCTATAATACCCCTATACGTCCTGCATTCCCTGTCTCTTTCCACAGATGACCGTGTCTAGAGGCCGTCTCAACTGGATGTTTTTCTTATCAAGTACCGGTTGGGTGACCTACTAGACAATTTCTTGTAAGAGTTGAGTATATAGGTAACACTTTATCTGCCGATGTCTGTGACAAGAAGGCCATAAGAGTTAAATAACCTAATGACTGCTGTGGACGCTTAAAATTATACTTTATTAGCCACAAGGTCATCTATGTAATGGCCCGTCTGAAGGGATTCCTCATCCAATGTCCTGTTATACCGTTCTATTTCAGAGTGGTTCTTAACAATGTTTTTGGGATGATATCTTCTTTCTAATATCCCGTTTTCCACTGCAAGCATTAACCTCATCTGTCACTTTCAATATCCTCCATCTTTTAGTCTTTTCTTGACTTGAATTTTATTCTAACAGAAGTGTTACCGCAACCTCTCCACGCCCCGTTGAAATCTGCAATATATCATGTATTGGATTTGGAAACGCCTGATTCCCAGAGATATGATGGCTACCTCTCGCGATAAATCAGGACAGGTCCCATAATGCCGCCTGTACCAAGTTCATTTATACTGGTTCGTGTTCCTACAATTGTAATCTGATTCTCTGCTTCGGATTTCACGGCATCGGTAATATTGAATGATGCTGGAAGACAGTACCCGGAAAAGACACCGGAATACTTGCCGGCAACGGTTGCATAAGAAACATGTTTCCCGTTCACAAACACCTTCAGTTCGCCATCACTTGTGCTGACCCAGAGATAAACCTTCTTCCCTGCAGGTATTTTCAGTAATTTCACGACATTTCTATACCAGACCGGCCCATAGTATGACCAGAGCCCCATATCCGACCAGTTCTGCAGGCAGGGGTTCGTTTTTTCCCAGAGCGAGTCATCCATGTCTAACTTGAACCATACCTGTTTCTCTCCTTCGTTGTTTCTATCAATACGACACCGCCATTCTGGTATCCTCGCAAGTATCTCACAGGTTTCCTGTATTCTCGCAGCATCTGTGTAGGAAGGGTATATGTAATTTGTAAAGTAACATACTGCCCAGTTTCTGTCGGACTTGAGAAATGCATAGTTTTTCTCGTACTGCCTGCCAAGTTCTGATTCTTTCTGAATCCATCTCTCTGCATCTTCTCCAATTGTATTAAAATTGCAGGAACAGAAATCCCTGTACATCTTCATGAAAAGTTCAAATTGCTGAAATGGTTCATCCGCGATTGTTGAGCCCGTCGCAAGATATTTGACATCAAATATGGTTAATTTTTGTTGAACCATGCCATATATTAATCCTGTCAATCTTCCATACGTCCACACTGCACCCTCTGTGGCAACTGGCACACGATACTATAGACAATAACCTATAATGTGCTTTTCTACGGGGTCTTATAGTGAATACGCGCCCCAATGTCAACAACATTTGTTCCGCTCGGTATGATTGGGCTGAATATTTCAGGGCTTATCTCAGAATTCAGATAAATATTTCGGTATTCAATTGTACCTTTTGAAGTTGGGTTGCGAGGCCATGCTATGTCCATCTTTAATGGGAACCAAACATCTCCAATTCGTTTAAAAGAAACTGGCCCGATATTTAATCTAAGCGAACCGTTTATATACACTTCTATTTTCTTGGGCATGAATCCTTCAGACCAAGAAAACCATATCCTGTATCCAAGATAGTCATAATTGACGGTTCCTACCCCCTTGTATTCTTTTTGCCCGTACTTTGGGATGTCTACACGATAACATTTCATACCCGCGATGTCTTCTTCAACGATTGGCGCGCCAAGCGGCTTAGCAAGAATTTCATCCAATGAAAATCCCAGCGGCCACAAATGTAAGAATAGAAACGACGGTGCTCCTACATTATTAATCTCCCTTATAATGCTGGAAACGTCTAATCCGAGGGAGTACTCCTTCATTATTCCTTTTTCATACTTACATGCAATACCTTTCTCCAGGTTATAGAGAAAAACAGTCGTTTCAACCGCACCTCCTTCCGCCAGATCAAGATCAATCCTTTCATACCCGGGTTTATAGAACCACACGCCTTTCTTTGTGTTACCTGACTGATACGACACTTCAAAATTAGATTGACAACTTCTAATTAACTCTATATTGTAATGAATGCCTTTTCTTATAAGTTCCAGGGTCTCGCCTTGCCCGCTACCAATAGTAACAAACCAGCACAAACTTATACCGCCTGCGGTCAACACCGCCATGATGAGCCCTGCAAATATCTTTTTCATTTTTCCCCCTCGGATAAGGTCGGGTAGTAAGAAAACCGTCATTCCTATCCAACAGAAGCACGGATCCAGAGTACATACTTTTGAATCTATCATTTGGAAAGAAGTATAATTCCGTTAAAGAAATCTCTTACGGCAACTTGACATTGTGCCCTCCTTCGTTACTTTCGGAATTTAGCAGAAGGAAAAACCGAAATCTCGGTAAATAAGCATCATTTGGGCTTGTAAAAAATTCCACTCTGCATATTCCTTATAATTGTGTCTTTGGGCAGTTCTATATTTAGGTCGTCCGGTTTCAATCCAATGTTGAACTCGAAATTGTCAAATTCAACAAACATGCAATACTTTTTCGTCGCCACCATTTTCCCGTCCGCGTGGATAATGTGGAAATTAGTGTATTCAACTGACTTGGGTACAAATCCAAGTTTAGTTAGGACAGGTACAATTTTCACATCTTTTGCGATAACCCATTCTTTCTGTTTCTCGGGTTTTATCAACTGCATGCTGCGCGTTGTAAAGAAATTCTTCTCAGGGTCTACCATATTTTTTCTTTCCCAAGAGTTGCTTCTCCCATTGAAGGACTGAACTTCGTAATTCGCTCAAGAACAAAACAATGCCCCTCTTTCATAGGCGACCAATCAGAATACGAGTATTCACCATTTTGTTGCAATTCTTGAATTTTTTTCAGGTCCTCATCCCTGAGGGGTTGGAGATCCGGCGTTATAGGACTAATACCGTAGAACAGGGTATAGAGAAACCTGAAATCCGGGAATATTACGTTCATTCCATTCCTATCATTGACGTAGGCAAGTTTTTGATTTGGCCAATAGACAATGATTTTATTGCCATCAAAATAACCTGTAGGAGCGTATTTGGCAAGCCGTGTTTCTGTTGTTCCATCCAACTCATCATAACGTAGATGAAAAGTAGGAGGTTTTCCAATGAAAGAAACACGATACCTGAACCGTGTTTCAATTTCTTCCGTGGAATTAGACACCACGAGAACTCGTAGATGATGTTTTACAATTACTCTTCCGTCCGTAAACTTTGAGACATTGTATTTTCCAGCAGCCAATACGGACTCAGCATCTACCGTTTCAACAGCTTTACCCAAAACGCTGGGAACATTTTGGATGATGAGGAGAATAAACAAGAAAGACCAGGTTTTCTTGAACGTGTTCATAACTCTGGCCTCCCTTTTTCGTAATATGCCATCTGTTCTTATTGAATAATACGATAGTACATATCCAGAAAGAAATCCATTCTGAATCGACTCCCGGCATATTACGGAAAGCGCCGCTTCACAGAAATCCTCGGGTAAAGTTTATCGCGCACACATTTGTAAATGGGAGACCATCTCCTAATCATTACACAATTGCAATCAGCACCCCTCTGATATTCACCAACAACTGTTTCTCTGTAACACCTTTCACACGACGAAAACAAGGTGTTGCTGCCCCTGTTGTTTCTTGGATTCAAAGACTTCGCCCATCCTATCTCTCACTTTTTATCTTTGGGCCATATCATTTTGTTGATAAATCTGTCATATACTGGTTTATCACCGGGAATTTCAATGTCTGTATTCAGCGTAATTATCTTCCCTGCAGAACAGGTTTCAACCTCCATGATATCGCGGCCTATCACCTTTCCCTGATCGTGAGAATCATAATCAATTGAGTTCATTTCGCTATAATATGGTACCCAGACTCCAGGTGCGACCTTTTTTAATTTTGTAACTTCCAGGTCCCTACCCGTCTGCCTGAGTTTGTCTGAATTGTTTGTTCTATTTTGCGCGGGCAACAACCTATATCAGGGTCTAACCATACACGGAAATTTCTGCTTACCTGTCCATATGCTTGTCCTTCAATAATATAACATTTTTGATCATCTATTCGCTCAGTATTCGGCAATACCCTTGCTTTTCCTTCCTTGATTAAATCCAGAAGGAAAGATCCATTGACCACAAAAAACACAGGATCCATGAATGTGGGAGTTGTAAACATTTCTGGCTTACCGGGCCCTATTACATAATTGGTTTCGTAATTGGTTTCATCACGGGATCTGAAATACTCCATTATCTTATATGCGTTTGTCTTCCTGTCATAAAGATACTTTTGAATCCGTACCAATTTGCCATCACGAAAAGAGTGGTCCTCTCTGAAAATTATGCTTGGCGTACGAACATATGTGAATACATAAACCAATTTCTTTTCCGTAATCCCGCTATAAAATTTATAAACTATTGTTAAACCAGGTTTGCTTTTATTCTCCTGATCCTCCAGCGCGGCAGAGAACACCCCCAGAGATGGTTTTGCCTGAGCATTCAAAATGGAGCAGGGCATCAAAATTAAACATGTACCCAGTACTACAGAAAAAATCATCTTCATCTCATCCTCTATTTTTAGAAAATGTCGCAGTCCCTTATCAATTCATCACAAATATTGTCAGCCAACGTTTGTGAGCAACCCCCTTCAACAAACTCAGTTCCACCTTCACACGCATGGGCACTATTTTCGTCTGTCGTGCCGGGCTGTTTCTGGTATTACCCGTACCATTATTCATTCTCCTGCTGAATTTCTTGTTTCACGGTAGTTATACCCCCACCAGAGAATCTGTCAAGGGTTTGTTAGACATCTTGTGGTGAAGAAGGTTTTGCGGGCAACTTAATAAGGAATTTTGTCCCACTATTTACCCTTGAAGAAACTTCAATTGTGCCATTATGCTCATTTACGACCTTCTGGACAATAGCAAGTCCGAACCCGCTTCCCCGGGTTCCCTTTGTTGAATAAAAAAGGTCAAAAATTTTATCCAGTGCCTGCGGTGGAATTCCCCTGCCGTTATCTTCCACCCAGATATGAACAACCTCTTTATCGGGGAAGTATTCTGTGCCGAGCGTGATAATTCCTGTTTCAGGATAGACAGCGTCCAGTGCGTTACTAAAAAGGTTGGAAATCATTCTATCAATTCGCTCATCATCTACATAGACATGGGGCAAATGTTTGTCAAGGTTCAAAAGCACCTTCACCTTTTTTTTCGTATACAATGGTTCATTGCGTGCAACCACTTCCTGAATAATATTGTTTATGTCCTTTGGCGCCAATTCTGGCAAGCGGTTTTTTGAATAGTCCACCATGGCCAGAACCATTTCTTTCATCCTCTGGTAACTGCTGTTGAGCAAATTCACCCCTTCTGTTACAGTTTCAAGATTCTTATCGCGCAGCCCGGAGTTGATTAGGTCCATGCTTCCTTCAAAGCCCGTTAGTATATTTTTAATGTCGTGCGAAATGGAACCAATGGTCTGCCCGAGAACCACCATCTGTTTATCGCGCAAGATTTTCTGGTTCAGTTTGAAATTGCTTAGCGCGAAACTTACAAGTGTGGCACCGGCAAAAATCAAAGTGCTCTCTTCGGGCTGAAATGTGCGGCTGCGTTTTCTTCCAACAAACAGAATGCCGAATTTTTCACTTGTGGTACGCAAAGGTATTGACAGAATGTTAAAAACCCTGCTGTCAAGCGGCTTGTTTTCGTGCAAGCGCGCTTCTCCCTTTCTGAATTCTTCAAGAACAAACACTTTGAAATCTTCAGGCAACTGAAACCGGTTCGGAATAACCTGATAGCAGGGTACCATCTGTTGTTGCTTCTCATTCCACAGGTACGCTATCAGAAGGTCTGTTTTTATGGATTTTTTGATCTGGTCGCCAAGGATGCTAACAAGTTCCAGTTCGTTTTCAAGTGTCGCCATACCTTCAGCAAGGTTGTGGATAAAAAGCATTTCGCCAAAAAAGGCAAAGAAACTTTTTTCAACATTCTTAAGTTCATCCATCAGGCCGTGTACAAACCCGTCAACCTCAGATACTTTTTCCTTGTTTGTGCCGATTTCTTCCAGATTTTTCACTACCAGGTTAAACTGGTCTGCAAGAAAACTGACCGGCTTGCCAACAACTGCCCTGCTGACTGTTTCAATTGGCTTTATAACAACCTTTTCAATGGGTTTGACAACTGCGTCCAGCGCCTGAGAAAATACGCGCCTAATCCTTTTCTTTTTTGATTTTTTCATAAACCATTCCCTGTGTAATAATTCCGTTGGTTGCTACGGTGAGCCGCATCCCGCAATATTGTAACTCCTCCACTGTGCCGCCTGCTTCTGAAACAATGATGCTGCCTGCGGCAACATCCCAGTCCTTGAGTCCGAGTTCCACGAAGATGTCTGTTCTGCCACATGCAATGTAGCACAGGTCAAGCGCCGCAGCACCAAACATCCGCACCTTTTTCAATCCTTTCGCAAGACGATTGAAAATCTCAATTCCTTCAAAAATTTCTTTTTTCCCTTTCATCAGACCGAATCCGCCAACTGCGCGTTCAAATGCCGCTGTCCTGCTTACTTTGATTTTTTCTTCATTGAGAAAAGCCCCACAGTTAGAACATCCCTCAAAAAGTTCGTCACGGATGAAATCATACACAAGACCAAATAGTGTTTTTTCCCTGTCACGGCATGCAATTGAGACGCATACATGCGGAATTCTTCTACTGTAATTGACTGTTCCATCAAGCGGGTCAATGATCCAGGTATATCCTGATGATGAATCAATTTTTCCGCTTTCTTCGGCAAGAAATCCATCCTGCGGAAACATATTCTGAATTGTCCGGACAATAATCGCCTCGCTCTCGCGATCCTGAACAAGTTTGGTATCATAAGGGGATTCAATATCCACCAGTTCCTTCCCAAATGACCTCTTAAGGTAATCCCCCGACAATCGTATCACTTTTCTGGCGAGTTCCCACCTTGCCCTGATATCTTCATCCGTTTTTTGAATATTCATATAATTATCACAAGATGCGCAGGCATCTATTATAACATTGAACCGATGGAATTATCAGACGAACTGAATACAGGAGAAAGCATGACTTTGCAGGTTTAATTCCAGTTGGATTTTATCAGTCAATACGCGGGCCCCATTCATATGCAAATATTTCTGACTGCGCAAGTTCAAACCGGATTGTCAGGGGCATGTCAGGTGGTATTTCTGCAACTTTTCTTTTTTTGAACCGCACAGGTATGCGGACTCTGTCTCCTGTTATTGGTAAGCAATCATCAAAAGAAAAACCCGGAAGGTGTTCATGTTTCCTCGGCGAGCCGTGATAATGGTCAAATTTTTCAGCCAGTGCAACGCGAACCATGCCATTTTTTGCCTGGATATTCACCAGCAGTTCTTCTCCCATTCTGTAGCCGGCATCAACATCAAAACGGCCTTTCCACACAGCAGCCAAACTGGCAAACCGATCTCGTTTGATTCTCGCCATCATTATACGGATTTGATTACGGTGCTCGGAAAGCGGTATATCGGTTCTAAGAGAAAAATCAGGATTTATACACCAGTCGTGGTCAAATCGGCTGCCCCCATAATAGAAGTATAAATCGTCCCCGTGTTCAACAAGGGTGGAAGAGGGCATAATCCATCCTGAATCAAGTTCCCCGGGTGCACCACGCTCCAGCCAGGCAGGACGGCCTTTTCCATAGCGCCAGTGGAAGCCATCGTGAGAAAATCCAAGCCGCGTGTGACATAGTCCTGCAGGATTGCCGGCAAACATTTCTCTTAGCGGCAGGCCAACATCAAAAATTGTCTCAATAGAAACAAGGATTTCTCCTGCGCGGTACACCCCGACATTATACATCTCGGCATGCAGGAATCCGCGCTGTTGTGCAACCAGATCGTCGTAATCGTCGCATACGAAAGTTTCGCGCCATTTACGGACTCCGTCGTAACCTTCCCAGTGTTTTCCATCCCTGCTTTCAAGACCAATCCACATGCGGCGCGTTGTCATCCCATGAATGCCTGCTACCTTTTGATAAAGAAGATACCGTTTTTCAGGATAGTCCGCATAAAGGCATGCATTATCACCGTGTGCCAGCAGTTTTTTCACATGGCGCCAGTGAAGTCCATCGTCTGATGCCCAGATGTGGGTGCCATGATTGCCCTTAAGTGGATCAGGGTTTCCCGGGACATCCTGCACATCTCTTTCCAGCGGTATAGGATACATAATGGTACAGGCGAGATATTTTGAATCCGCACCAGGCAGCGTTTTTACAAAACCTGTAGGTGCCCCTGGCAAACTCAAAAGGTTGTTTCCAGGATAACGGTTCTGGCCGGTAATTTTGAGGTCTGGCTTGATCCAGTGAATACCGTCTTCGCTTTCTGCGTAGCAGACCATCGGCAAATCGCATTGTTCCTTGAAATTTTCCGGCGCGCGTATGCCATAGTACCACATCCGAAAAAGACCATCTTCCTTGATTACTGAACCAAAACAGGTTGTGGCCGCAGCGTCCCACTCGCCTGTTGAGCCGGGCTCCAGCCCATAGATAGGGACTTTTTCAGCCATTGGAAATCTCTGCGTAACATGATGGTCCCATTCAGTCAAACTATCAATATCAAGGAATACCCGACGGATACTGGCGTTGTTTCCATCCATGTCAAATCTCTCTTCTCACTGATTCAATATGTTCTTTCTCTTTAATTTTTTCGCAAGTTCCGCTGTTCCATTTTTCTACAAGTTCCTTGTTCATTATACATCCGGGGTCAGGCGCAGAGAAATTCCCGAAATAGGCATAACTTCTGGCAGCACATCCACCGCAAACGGAAAAGTATTTCCCATTGCACCCGCAATTTTCAGAATGCTTTCTTCTATCCCTTATTGTTTTTAGCACTTCAGAACTATTCCACACATCAAGCAGGTTGTTCCTGTCTATTTTCCCGTTGACCTTGATATTTCCAATGGCGCAATTCGGCATAAATACGCAGGGTGTTATGATTCCATCTGGCTGAAGGGCAATATAAGCCCTTGCTGCCCCGCAACCGCCAATAAGTTCCACGAGGTTCTTGAGTTTTTCAATATTTCCTGAAGAGAAATGTCCTATGACAGCGTAGTTGCCGGCTCCCTTTTCATACATCTGTTTGCAGTATCTGCCAAATTGCGGTGCAGTTGACAGGAGCGTCTCTTTTCCATCCTTCAAATCATCATAGAATAGTTCAAAAAGTTTTTCCCTTTCGTCAGCCGTCAAATCATTTCCGAAACTGGCTCTGCCGCAGGGGATATAGTTATAAAGAACGACCTTTCTGATGCCCAGGGCATCTCTCAATTTCATCATTTCAGGAATCTGGTTGTGCACAATTGAATTTTCTCTTGCAACAGTGTAGGATATGCATACCTTATCGCCTTCCCCTGCGCTTATAAGATTTCTTATACCCGCGAGCGCTCTCTGGAAACTTCCGTTTACCCCTCTGAAGGTATCGTGAATTTCTGGTCTCGCCGCATCCAGGCTGATACCGTAATAGGCAAACCCGATCTCCTTTAATTTTTGAGCGACCTTATCGGTTATTAAGGTTCCGTTGGTATTTATTGACATGTAAAGGCCTGCTCTTTTTCCGATTTGCGCCAGTTCCCAGAAAAGCGGGTCTGCCAGGGGCTCTCCTCCAGCAAACGCAAATGTTGGTATGTTTGTCTTTGCTATTTCTTCCATAACGAGCAATTTTTCCTCGTTTTTCAACTCTTCAGGCAATCCCTTGCTGAGAATACCAGCATCCTGATAACAGTGTTTACATCTCAAATTACATCGCCCTGTTATATTCCACACCACCATCAATGGTTGTGCAAAAATCATTGGAGAAGAAACGCCATTTCTTACCACGGTTTCAACAACATTAAGGATGGTTCTTCTGATGATTGGCTTTTGCACATATTCTGGCAATTTTTCTTTCTCAACGGCAAAGAGCCGGCAGATATGTCTTAAAACGATGTACGGGATGATTGTTTCACGGTCTTTAACAATTCGTTCTGCGAAGTTTCTTGAATCTGCGCCGAATTTCTCAACAAGAATTTCAAGTTTTGTCCTGTTATCCTGGCCTTGAGAAATTAATCCTGAAAGGGATTTTTTTGTGATTTCTGAATTTAATAGGTTATACAGGGCGCCGTTCCTGAGATTATCAAAGAGGCGGGAGGGCTGCAATGGGAAATCATTTAGGTTCCAGAGACCCATTTTATACCTCCTTCTGAATCTCTAATCTGAAAAAAACCGTTATCCCTCTATCTAAATTTAGCAGATACAAAAATATAAATCAAATTTTTTCGGTCTCAATTCACATAAATAAATTGCATATGCTGCGTCCTATGTAATTTAGATTATATGGCTTGGCAATCAGGTTCAAGAAAAGAGGAAATTGTTTTTGCTATTTAGATTGGCAGTTTGATTTATCAAGCCCGAAAGTATTCAGCAAACCCGCTATTCAAATCCTGCACTTCAGGGAGAATTGCTAAAGTGGGCGGTGCGCTGCCTCACATTCTCGGCAGGCCTGTCATACGGTGCTCGTTATTCTTCGCACCGACAGGGATTTGGCGCCCTCGTCTCCCACTACGACTCGGGATCGCCCGGGGCACCTCACAGCTTCTTTAGGGAGGAGTGATACCTCCTCCCTAATATCCCACCTCCCACTGCTAACTACTTCGGGTCGGATAAATCCGACCCCTACACATCTCGGCGCCCTTGCCATACGATGCTCTTTATTCATCGCATCGGCAACCATTCGCACAGACCCTCCTGCTCGTCGGGTCTATTCGCCTTCTTGCGCGGATACTTCCCGCGCTGTCGGTCACCCGGCTCACATCTCGCCGGTCTCCTCACTTCGTTCGTCAGGCAGGGTGCTCACCGGCTCGCACCCGACGCAAGAGTGTGCTCGTTACTCCTCGCACTGCGTCCGTGCTTTCGGTGCTCCTTACCCGTCGCACCAGCACCGCTCTATTCAAATCCTGCACTTCAGGGAGAATTGCTAAAGTGGGCGGTGCGCCTGCCTCACATTCTCGGCAGGCCTGTCATACGGTGCTCGTTATTCTTCGCACCGACAGGGATTTGGCGCCCTCGTCTCCCACTACGACTCGGGTCGGCCAGTCACTGAGATTGCTCCTCGCTTCGCTTCTTAGTCGCAATCTCTTACTTCGTTCTATTCAAATCCTGCACTTCAGGGAGAATTGCTAAAGTGGGCGGTGCAGGATTTGAACCTGCGACCTCCTCCGTGTGAGGGAGGCGCTCTTGCCTCTGAGCCAACCGCCCAAATTTTGGTGATTATGCGATTTCCGGTTCAAATCCCGGATTTGGCGGTTTTCGCTCCACCGTGCTTCAACTCGGCAACCGCCATTCGCTGCTATTTCTCATCGCAGATCATCTTCGGCTCAATTCATATACATCCTATTAAGAATGTTAGACCTGTTAATACAGGATTTGAACCTGCTTCTTGCATAGAGCCGCCGCTCTATGCTTCGGTCAACGGCCTCACCGACTCGGCCTTTGTGCGATACGGTGCTCATTATTCTTCGCACCTGCTTCTTGCATAGAGCTGTCGCTCTATGCTTCGGTCAACGGCGCACCTGCTTCTTGCATAGAGCCGCCGCTCTATGCTTCGGTCAACGGCCTCACCGACTCGGCCTCTGTGCAATACGGTGCTCATTATTCTTCGCACCTGCACCCTCATCCGTGTGAGGGAGGCGTTCCTGCCTTTGAGCCAACCGCCCACTGGTAAAAGTTTAACACATAGAGAAGGCATTTTACAAAAAATCCATGATGCAATACGATATGGAAAAATAAAGACAGTACCGAATTTTTTGTTACTCCTAAATCAAATACTCAACTGAAAACTGGATTCAATTAAAGGAGGGTCGAAATAGTTTTGCTATTTAAAAGATGGAATGTAGTAATCCCATCGACTATAGGCTATTATAATTTTAAAAAGGAAGGCAGTGCGCGCATTTTACCGTAATTTTTGTCTTTTGTAAGATATCATCTCTTTCACTGAAATTTTGACAAAATTCAATCAGGCAAGAAACAGTCTTTTTGACCCGGGGACAACTTTCCGGAAATCAGCCCAGATTAATTTGATACAAGACCATTATCAATTTGGGCAGGTAGACATGATGAACCAGGAAAACCAAAAAAAGTTTCATTCAGGCAATGGTTTCCAAAAGGAGAACCAGTTTGCTTTTTTATTCCAAAAGGGACAAAGAATTTTGTTATTGGTTTTTCTTCAACAAGTTTGAGAAATACTGTTGAACTTTATGATGTATCACCATTTCTCGCACATCATCCACCAGAACTTCTTATTCAGCAGGACGCAATGAAATAGAAATTTGTTAGAATTCTGGTCTGAAATTAATGGATGAATTTAGCCGTGTGATAACATTTACGAGAAGTTTAATTGCTGATTCCACATCGTCCATTGAAACAATTTCTGATGGAGTGTGCATGTATCTAAGTGGAATACGAACAAGTGCACAGGGTACTCCCTCTCTTGTAATGTGAATAACACTGGCGTCTGTGGGGGTTGGACCGGGTACTGCAGTGATATGCCATGGAATATTTTCTTTGTTTGCTGTTTCAATGAGAAAATTATTGAGGTGTTTATTAATATTTGACCCACGATTAAAACCAATTCCTTTTCCCAGTGAGACATCACCTGTAATCCTTTTATCACAATCAGGATGGTCGCTGGCGTGTTCAACTTCCACAACAATGGCAATTTCAGGTTGAAAACGATATGCTGCAGCCCATACTCCACGAGAACCAACTTCTTCCTGAACTGTTGATACTGCAAAAACCCCTGGATTGATTTTTTCTTTGTTCAGACGACGAATGGTTTCTGCGAGAATAAAAACTCCTAATCTATCATCAAAACCCCTGGCAGTAAACAAATTGTTACGGAGTCGTTGAAAATCCACTGCAAGTGTAATCGGGTCTCCGATACTGACAGTAGAACTGGCATCATTTTTGTCCTCTGCTCCAAAATCAATCCACAAATCCTGAAATTTTGCAACCTTTTCCTGTTCTTCTGTCTGTAAAGAAATCTGTTTTCTTGCTATTACTCCTGGAATTGAACCTTTTGATGTGTGAATAAAAACTCGCATTCCTTCCAGGCGGGAAGGAGAAACACCTCCAATGGGTACAAAATATATGAAACCTTCTTCTGTAATGTGATTTACCATTAACCCGATTTCATCACAATGACCGGCAAGCATCAGACGTGGTTTTCCTTCTGGATTTTTTATAGCAACAACATTACTATGTACATCTGTTTCAATCCTATCAGCATAAGGTCTTACATATTCAGCAAAAAGTTTTTGTGCGGATTCTTCAAAACCAGAAGGACTTGGTGTTTCTAAAAAGGATTTTAGAAATTCAAGTGTTTTTTCTTGCATATCTTCCTCCATTTTTATGGATTGTTTTTATCTGTTTGTCTTGTTTTCCTGCTGGACATTCCACAAAACATTTTTCAACAATTGCAGTGTAATGGGTTAATTTCTGCATACGATCTGAATTTCTTATTGCTTCACACACTTTTTCTGGAGTTATAACATCTGGAACAGGAAAATTTGTCTTTGAATGAAAATATTTTGGACCTGCTTCACCAATCAGCCCATATTTACATGCCCAATCACATTTTAACTGGTCAATATCGCCCCATTCAAAAACAACATCTGCCATAGATATTTTAACAGATTTATTTTTTGATATTGCCTGAGAAGGACATTCATCAACACATTTGAAACATCTTTTACAGAGAGGTTTCTCTTTATAAATAGGGTCTTCAATAAGTGGAGCATCTGCAAGCAAAACACCAAAAATTTGTCGTGGTCCGAATTCTGGTGTGAGAACCATTCCATTCCATCCAATTTCGCCAAGTCCTGCAGCAACAGCAATAATACGGTTTGAGGTAAGACAATGGGAATCAGTGTTACCTGTTATAAGTGGAAATACTTTATATCCAAGAGAATCAAGGAATTTTGCGGCATCAAGCAGTATTTCAGCCAGGCATCTGTAAAATTCAAAATGTACAAAAGAGTGATAAAAACCTGCTTTTTTCCCTTTTCCCTTTCCAACCCAATCAATGGTTGCTGAAGGGATTTTTATACCTATAACGATTGCTGTTTTTGCAGAATTAAGATAATCTCTGGGGCTACTTAACATAAGTTCCTTTTTTTCTACTTCTGGATTGAATTGCATTGCCTGTCCACCCCACAACTCTTGCTTTCCTTTTTCTTGCTGGTACTTATTCAATTGTTCTGTCAGAGTATCCTGTACAACAAAATACTGTTTTCTTTCAAGAAAAGCATTTAACTGTGATGTCATATGTTCTATCCGTGAAACAGACGCAATGCCGACAAGGTCTGCGCCAGAAGACAAAAGCATCTGTTTAATTTTTGATGTCAGAATACCAGCAGATATTTTTATGGAAGGGACAATGGGTTTGGGTTTTTCTTCTCTTGTGGATACAGGTAAACCTGTTAAAATCAATCCATATGCAATTTTCCCATTTTTTCGTTGTTTCACTTTGTACGAACCTGATACCTGTGCAATTTCTTCAGGTTTTATTTTTGATTGACATAAAGCAGAATATCCGTATTTTTCAAGCAGATTGCAAAGAAGAAATTCTATGCATACACACCTCTCAAAAGGAGACAAATTCTGACAATTTTCAGGATATGTAACCCCAATGAGGATAGCGCCTTTTGCATCAGGTAGTTGTTTTTTTATATCTATGTTTTTACTCAGTAAATAATCAGCAGAAAATGTGGAAAAAACATCTCCACCCCTATCAAAAACAAAATTTTCTGCTTCCTTTACAATATTATTTACATTTTCAGCAGTGCTATCAGGTGTTCTATCTTTTTTCCTGCGAGGAGAACTGCAGTATTTTTTATCAAAGAACCTTCTCTGTGGATTTACACACCATTTAAGACACATACCCATTTTCCAGCCAAAAAGCCATTCGGGATGTTCAGTTACTGCTTTTTCCATTATTTCTGTTATAACCTTTTCATCAATTTTTCCCGGAAGTTCTTTCAAAAAAACATCAAGTTGAAAATTTTCACCAATTGCACATCTCCATAAGTTTCTTTTTGGAAACACATACTTTTTGTCCTCAATTTCAATGACATTATTTCCAGAAACTTCTTTATCAAAGGATTTTGTGGGACAGTGTTTTACACACAAAAGACATCTATCACATAAAGGTTCCCCTGAATATAAAGGGTCAGGATAAAGTGGAGCATCAGTAATAATACTGATAAATCTAATCCTTGTTGCAAATTCAGGAGTAATACACAGATTATTCCATCCAATTTCTCCAAGTCCTGCGCAAGCCGCTGCATAATAGTGGCACATATCTGCCATCCATCCGCGTTCTGCTCCTTCAGAAGGTCTGTAATTCCAGAAGCATGTTGCAATAATGGGCAGTGCCTGGTAACCCTGATTTTCAAGAAATTTTGCTATGTGAAGTGCTAGATAATTCAAACTTAAATTCACAGTACCCTGAACAACTGCAGGACCAGGGTCTCTCGGGTCTTTTTCTCCACCAAGTTCCACACAGGCATCAGGTATATGAATCCCACAAACAACAACTGTTTTTGCATCCGGGAAAATCCCTTTTGGACTATGCTGTACTGGTGCTTTTTCCCATCGTGAAA
>Ga0315298_1001289_pt1 | contig 46764 bp, 50 predicted proteins | sample WHS_1_MG_FD_203077 | JGI IMG/M metagenome (GOLD analysis project Ga0315298, IMG submission 203077) | Extremophilic microbial mat communities from Washburn Hot Springs, YNP, Wyoming, USA - WHS_1_MG | ecosystem: Environmental > Aquatic > Thermal springs > Hot (42-90C) | place: USA: Wyoming...
TGCTGGTCTACGCGGGCAGCCTGATTGCCAGGGGGGTGGAACCCAAGAACGCCTGCCGCGTCGCCCTGGTGAGGCCCATCACCGACGACCCCGACATGCGCGACGCGCTGGACGCCGCAGTAACCACTTATTTCTGAGCGAACAGGGGAGCGGGCGTGAGCGTCCATAATCTCAATCGCATCGCGCGGTTACTGCTCAAACGTTTCGGCCTGGAAAAAAAGGCGCCGGGCGTTTTGCACAAGGAACCAAGGGGAATCCCGTTCACCGACGTGCAGCGCCGTATCGACCTGTATCTGCGGGCCTTGTGGGCTCGGGAATTCACTACCGCGACCAGCGGGCACGGTTATGAGAACCGCGACGGCTTCAAGCCTTCCGTTATGAATGGCATCATCCGTTTGCCGGATGCTTATGAGGACTTCGGAGAGACTCCCGGCAGCCTGGTTTATCGTGCGGCGGCAGCTCATATCGCCGCCCACATCGTCTTTTCCAGGGGGTGTTTTTCCCCGGAATCGCTCGACAACTGGCAGATTGCAGTGATTTCCGTCATCGAGGATGCTCGCGTTGAAACATTGGCAATACGCAAATTTCCCGGCCTGAAACGGATCTGGTCAAAACTGCATACGGCAATCCCCGTGCAGACCGCAACCGCAGGCGATTACCTTAACCGCCTCGCACGTGCCTTGCTTGACGAAACCTATCCGGACATGGATCCCTGGATCGTGCAGGGGCGGGCGCTTTTCAGCGCAGTGGACGATTTGGAGAATAACCTGATTTCCCGGGAGATTGGCGTGACCCTTGCGCATTCTTTCAGGGGAAAAAACATTCCTTTCAGACTTCATGAGGATTTGCTGAGTATTCCCTACCGCGACGACAACCGCCATTTATGGGAGTCCAGAAAGTCTAATTTCAGTAAGGCGATCAATGTCGGGCGAGATACCCGCAAGAAAGTGCTCAAGTACGCCAGTCTCTTCGGAATGACCAATACTGTGGCTGACGGAATGGAAGGAGAAGCCGCCAAAAAATCCTCGGTACTGGCAGCCATATTCAATTTCAAGCTGGATTTCGGCAACATCAGCGAACAGGAAAGCAGGGATTCGGTCTCCGCCCCCTTTCATTATGCCGAATGGGACTACAGGGCACAGGTCGAGCGCCCGTCATGGGTTCTGGTTCTGGAAAAACGGGCCAGGGAGGGCGACTTGAAGATCATCGAAGACATTATCGCCCGAAACAGGCATCTCATATCCCGCATGAAAATTCTGCTCGATGCCATCCAGCCGGAAGGCGTGCAGCGCATCAGGAAACTCGAGGAGGGAGACGAAATCGACATCAATGCCGCCATCCGCGCCCAGATCGACATCAAGCTGGGTATTCCGCCCGACACCCGGATCATGATGAGTTCGGTCAGGAAGACCCGCGATATTTCGGTGATGGTGCTTCTGGATCTTTCCAAATCGACGAACGGGAGGGTTCAGGGGCAGGAGCATACCGTACTGCAGCTTACCCGGGAGGCTTGCGTTCTGCTGGCGGATGCCATCGAGAAAGTCGGCGATCCGTTTGCCATCCATGGTTTCTGTTCGGACAGCCGGCACCATGTTGAATATTTCCGGCTCAAGGATTTCGACCAGCCCTACAACGATCTGTCCAGGGCAAAACTGGCCGGAATGACCGGGCAGCTTTCCACCCGCATGGGAGCGGCGATACGCCATGCGACCCATTACCTGGATATGCAGAAATCCAGCAAGAAACTCATGATGGTGATTACCGACGGAGAGCCTGCCGATATCGACGTGCGCGATTCGCATTACCTGCGCCATGACGCAAAGAAGGCGGTGGAGGAGGCGCGGCGCAACGGCATCCATACCTATTGCATGAGCCTCGATGCGAGCGCCGACCAGTATGTGTCGCGCATTTTCGGAATGAGGAATTACATGGTCGTCGACCATGTGAACCGACTGCCTGAAAAACTGCCGCTGCTCTATGCGGGCCTGACCCGTTGAGGGGGAATGGTGCCGGGAGGGGGAATCGAACCCCCATGATGTCACCATCGCGGGATTTTGAGTCCCGTGCGTCTACCAATTCCGCCATCCCGGCTGGGGAAACGAAGAATTATCCTGTAAAGCGCTTTTTTCTGCAACAAGGTAAAATGCGCGCATGAAGCTTCAGCAATTCGATTTTCACCTCCCTCCGGAACTGATCGCACAGGCTCCTGCCGCCAGCAGGGACGCGAGCAGGCTTTTGGTGGTGAACGATGAGGGCCGTCTTTCCGACCATGTTTTCGGGGAGCTTCCAGCCTTCATCGAGCCCGGCGACCTCATGGTTTTCAACGACACGAAGGTGATCAGGGCAAGACTCTTCGGAGCCAAGGAAACCGGCGGGAAAGTCGAGGTCATGGTCGAGCGCATCCTGGATTCGCATCATGTGCTCGCGTCCATCCGGGCGAGCCATCCCCCGAAACCGGGTTCGATGCTCAATTTCGGCGAAGATCGCGCCGGGGTGATCGAGAAACGGGAGCCGTTTCATGTGCTGCGCTTCCATGAAGAGGCAGCAGAAGTCATCGAGCGCTGCGGGAAGCTCCCCCTTCCCCCCTATATCGCGCATGCCGCCACGCAATGCGACGAGGAGCGTTACCAGACCGTCTATGCGAAACATCCGGGTGCGGTCGCTGCTCCCACTGCGGGGCTGCATTTCGATGAAAAAATGCTGAAGAAGATAGCCGGTATGGGCGTCGATATCGCCCATGTCACGCTGCATGTCGGCGCAGGAACCTTTCAGCCGGTGCGGGTCGAGAATATCCTTGAGCACAAAATGCACAGCGAAGTTTTTCATGTGCCGCAGGAAGTCATGGACAGGGTGGAACTCGCCAAAGCAAGGGGAAAAAAAGTGATCTCGGTCGGGACGACCGCGCTCCGGGCGCTCGAATCCGCCGCGCTTTACGGGAAGAACGCTGGGGAGACATCGATTTATATCACGCCCGGATACCAGTTCAGGGTGGTTGATCGGCTGCTCACCAACTTCCACCTCCCCAAATCCACCCTTCTGATGCTGGTTTCGGCCTTCGCCGGAATGGAGGCCATTCGCGGTGCCTACCAGCATGCGATAAAGGAAAATTACCGCTTTTTCAGCTACGGGGATGCGATGCTCCTGGAGAAAAAATCATGAAGTTCGAACTGCACAAGACCCAGGGGCAGGCGAGGCGGGGAACTCTCACGCTTGCCCACGGCGCAATCGAGACGCCGGCATTCATGCCGGTTGGAACCTATGGCACGGTGAAGGCCATGAGCCCGATGGAGCTCGTCGAGATCGGCGCGCATATTGTCCTCGGCAACACCTTTCATCTCTGGCTTCGCCCAGGGCTGGCCGCGATAGAAGCGCACGGCGGGCTGCATCGCTTCATGGGATGGGACAGGCCGATCCTCACCGACTCCGGGGGCTTCCAGGTGTTCAGCCTGGGGGACCTCAGAAAGATCAGCGAGGAAGGCGTGAAATTTCAGTCTCCGGTCAACGGAGACATCTGCTTTCTCACCCCGGAAGAGTCGATGCGCATCCAGAAGGTTCTCAATTCCGACATCGTGATGATCTTCGACGAATGCACGCCCTATCCGGCGGAATATGACGTTGCGCGCGATTCGATGCGACTCTCCCTGAGATGGGCTGCCCGCAGCAGGGCGGCGCACGAAGGCAATTCGAACGCGCTTTTCGGCATCATCCAGGGCGGAATGCATGAAGCGCTGCGAGACGAATCGCTGGAGGGCCTGATGGACATCGGTTTCGACGGCTATGCGATAGGCGGGCTCTCGGTTGGGGAACCCAAGAGCGACATGAAAAGGATACTCGCCCATACTGCCCCGCAAATGCCCGGGGAGCGTCCCCGCTATCTGATGGGGGTGGGAACCCCCGAGGATATTGTCATGGCGGTGTCTTTCGGGGTGGACATGTTCGATTGCGTGATGCCGACCCGCAATGCGAGAAACGGCTGGCTCTTCACCCGTTTTGGCGACATCAAGATCAGGAACGCGAAATACCGGCAGGACACCAGGCCGCTGGACGAGACCTGCGCCTGCTATACCTGCAGCAACTTTACCCGCTCCTATCTTCACCACCTGCAGCGCGTCAACGAAATCCTCGGTGCGCGTCTCAACACCATACACAACCTGCATTATTACCAGGACCTGATGCGCGGGATCAGGGGGGCGATAGAAGCCGGGAAATTCGAAGATTTTGTTGCCGAGTTTGGGCGGCAGCGCATGCTATCGTGTTAGAATTGCGCTTTTGCATCGATTTTTCGGGCGAAGCCCTCAGGAGAAAAGCATGTTCATAACTTCCGCCTTTGCGCAGGGTGCGGCATCCCCCCCTGGATCCGATCTGATGAGTTTTGCACCGCTCGTCGTCATTTTCGTCGTGTTCTATTTCATGCTGATCCGTCCCCAGATGAAGCGCAGCAAGGAAATGAAGGCGATGCTCGATGCGCTGCAGAAGAACGACGAGGTGGTGACCACCGGCGGCGAACTCGGCCGGGTGGTCAAGGTCGGCGAGAATTATGTCACCATCGAGATCGCGCCGAATGTCGAAGTGCTGGTGCAGAAAACGGCTGTCCAGACCGTTCTGCCCAAGGGTACGATTAAAGCCGCGAGCTGAAATGAACAGATACCCCCTGTGGAAGAACGGCATCATATTTCTGGTGCTGCTCGTCGGATTTCTTTACTCGCTGCCCAATTTCTTCGGCGAGGCTCCCGCCGTGCAGATTTCTTCCGCGAGTTCTGCCGCCAAAATCGATCCGGCATTGATGACGAAGGCGGAAGGCATCCTGAAATCTTCCGGAATCGCCGAAAACGGCATGGTTCTGGATCCCGCGAGCCTCAAGGTGCGCTTTGGGGACACCGATTCGCAACTGAAGGCGAAGGATGTGCTGCAGAGCGGGCTCGGCGAGGATTACGTGGTCGCCCTCAACCTGATTTCCCGCTCGCCCGCCTGGCTGACCAGCCTCGGGGCGCTGCCGATGTATCTGGGGCTGGATCTTCGGGGGGGCGTGCATTTTCTGATGCAGGTCGACATGAATGCCGCCATCACCATGGCGATGGATCGCAACCTGGGTGAAATCAGGGCGGATCTGCGCGATGCCGATTTGCGCTATACCGGAATCAGCCGGCAGGGAGAAGTGCTCGACATCAAGTTCGCAGACAAGGATTCGAGCGACAAGGCCGCCGGCGAAATCTCCAAAAAGTTTCCCGATCTGGTGCTGAGCCAGTCGTCGTCGGGCGGAGAATATTCGATTTCGGCGCAGCTGAAACCCCAGGCGAGAACCAAGATACAGGAATTCGCCATCCAGCAGAACATCACCACCCTGAGGAACAGGGTCAACGAACTCGGCGTTGCCGAACCCATCATCCAGCAGCAGGGTTCAGACCGCGTGGTGGTCGAACTGCCCGGTGTACAGGATACGGCCAAGGCGAAAGATATCCTGGGTCGGACCGCGACGCTGGAAATCCACATGGTCGACGACGAGCACGACCTGAAGGCTGCGATCGCCGGGCAGATACCGTTCGGGGATGAACTTTTGAACGAGCGAGGCGGGGCGCCCATTCTGGTCAGGAAGAACGTCGTTCTCACCGGGGAGCATATCAACGATGCGCAGCCCGGATTCGACAACAGGACCAACGAAGCTGCCGTGCACATCAATCTCGACGGCACCGGCTCCAGGATCTTCAAGCAGATCACCGCCGACAACGTGGGCAAGCGCATGGCCATATTGCTCATCGAAAAGGGCAAAGCCGAAGTCGTGACGGCGCCAGTGATCCGTGAGGAAATCGGCGGCGGCAGGGTACAGATTTCAGGGCACATGACGACGGGCGAAGCGCATGATGTCGCGCTGCTGCTGAGGGCCGGGGCGCTTGCGGCGCCCATGGAAATCATCGAGGAAAGAACGGTCGGCCCGAGCCTGGGTGCGGACAACATCAAGAAGGGTTTCGATTCCACCCTGTTCGGCTTCATTGCGATCAGCGTATTCATGATCGTCTATTATTTGCTGTTCGGCCTGGTTTCGGTGGTTGCACTCGGCGCCAACCTGTTCCTGCTGGTCGCGGTCCTTTCCCTGCTGCAGGCGACGCTGACCCTGCCGGGTATGGCGGGCATCGCGTTGACCCTCGGCATGGCGATCGATGCCAACGTGCTCATCAACGAGCGCATCCGCGACGAACTCAGGAACGGCAATACGCCGCAGGCGGCGATCAACGCGGGTTACGAGCGCGCTTTCGGCACGATCATCGACTCGAACATCACGACATTGATAGCCGGAATCGCCCTGTTCATATTCGGCTCCGGACCCGTCAAGGGCTTCGCAGTCGTGCTTTGCCTCGGCATCCTGACTTCGATGTTCAGCGCCGTGCTGGTTTCCCGTGCCATCGTCAACCTCGCCTACGGCAGGCGCAGGGTTGGCAAGCTGCTGATCGGCTAGTTTAGGAAAAGACATGGAATTTTTCAGGATCAAGAAAGACATCCCCTTCATGAGCTACGGCAGGTTCACGACGGCGATTTCGCTCGTGACCTTCGTCGTCGCGGTTTTCCTGCTGGCCACCAGGGGGCTGCATTTCGGTATCGACTTTACCGGCGGCACCGTGATGGAAGTGCATTACGAGCATCCTGTGGACATCCAGAAGGTTCGTTCTTCGCTCGGGTCCTTTTCAGACGCTTCGGTGCAGAATTTCGGTACCGCCAGCGACGTGCTGATCAGGCTTCCCCTGAGGGCCGATGTTTCCGGCGCGAAGGAAAGCGATGCGGTGCTGGGCGTGCTGCGCAGCCAGGATGCTTCGGTGCAGATGAGAAGAGTGGAATTTGTCGGGCCCCAGGTCGGCAAGGAACTTGTCAACAACGGCTCGCTTGCACTGCTTCTTGTTTCCCTTGGCATCATGGGCTATCTTGCGATCCGCTTCGAATGGCGCTTCGCGCTTGCTGCGATCATTGCGAACCTGCATGACGTGGTGATCATTCTCGGTTTCTTTTCCTTCTTCCAGTGGGAATTTTCGCTTCCCGTGCTTGCCGCGGTGCTCGCCGTGCTCGGCTATTCCGTCAACGAATCGGTCGTGGTGTTCGACAGGATCAGGGAGAATTTCAGGCTGATGAGGAAGAGCTCCGTTCCGGAAATCATCAACAATGCGATCACGCGGACCATGTCGAGGACGATCATCACTCATGGCTGCACCCAGCTCATGGTGACTTCGATGCTGTTTTTCGGGGGAGAAGCGCTGCATTATTTTGCGCTGGCCCTCACCATAGGCATTCTTTTCGGGATATATTCCTCGGTTCTCGTGGCAAGCCCGATCGTGATGTGGCTCGGGGTGTCGAGAGCGGATTTCGTCAAATCCGAAAGGAAAGCGGAGGCGAACTGAGTGGACTTCATGGACGTACTGCTCCACCTGGATAAGTATCTCCTGGTCCTGACCCAGAGCTACGGTATCTGGATCTACCTCATCCTGTTTCTGATCATTTTCTGCGAGACCGGGCTTGTTGTCGCCCCGTTCCTGCCGGGGGACTCGATGCTTTTCGTCGCCGGAACGCTGGCATCCGGCGGTGCGATGAACGTCAACCTGCTGATAGCGGTTTTGGTGCTTGCAGCCTTTTCCGGAGACAATACCAATTACTGGATAGGGCGGTTTGTCGGCCCGAAAGTGTTTTCCCACGAGAAGTCGCGCTTTTTCAACCATGAGCACCTGGCAAGAACGCATGCCTTCTACGAAAAGCACGGCGGCAAGACGGTAGTCTTTTCCAGGTTCCTGCCCATCATCAGAACCTTCGCGCCCTTCGTGGCAGGCGTGGGCAGCATGAGTTATCGCCGCTTCATGCTCTACAGCTTCGCCGGGGGAGTTTCCTGGATAGGCTTTTTCGTCTATTGCGGCTATTTCTTCGGCAATGCGCCGATCGTCAAGCAGAACCTCTCGATCTTCATCATGGGCATCGTTCTGATGACGATCCTTCCGGGCGCCCTCGGCCTGCTGCGCCAGAAGCTGAAACCGCGCTAGGGCCGCCTTTAAGAAGCCCTAGATTCTTTTCGCGAGTTCTTCGGCTTTCCCGGTGTAATTCCCAGGGGTCATGAGAAGCAGGCGCTTCTTTTCCGCTTCCGGAAGGTCGAGGCTTGAAATGAAGGCGTGCAGCGAATCCCGGTTGATCCCGCCCTTGCCGCGCGTGAGTTCCTTGAGCTGCTCGTAGGGATTGGGAAGGTTGTAGCGGCGCATCACGGTCTGGATAGGCTCTGCAAGCACTTCCCAGGCATTGTCCAGATCTTCTGCCAGTCTTGCGGGATTGGCTTCCAGCTTGGAAAGTCCCTTCAGTAAGGAATGATAGCCGAGCAGCGCATAGCCCCAGGCCACGCCGATGTTGCGTAATACGGTCGAGTCGGTGAGGTCGCGCTGCCATCTCGAAATCGGCAGCTTCTCCGAGAAATGCCTGAGCACGGCATTCGCCATGCCGAGATTGCCTTCCGAATTTTCGAAGTCGATGGGATTGACCTTGTGCGGCATGGTCGAGGATCCCACCTCGTCTTTCAGCGTCTTCTGCTTGAAATAGCCGATCGAGATGTAGCCCCAGATGTCCCGATCCAGATCGATCAGGATGGTGTTGATCCTGGACAGGCAGTCGAAAAGCTCGGCAAGATAGTCGTGCGGCTCGATCTGTATGGTGTAGGGATTGAATGTCAGGCCGAGATTTTCGACGAATTTCCCCGAGAAATGCTCCCAGTCGAAATCGGGATAGGCGGAAAGGTGCGCATTGTAGTTTCCTACTGCCCCGTTGATCTTGCCGAGAATTTCGATTTCCGACAACTGTTTCTCCTGCCGCCTCAGCCGGTAGACGACATTCGCGATCTCCTTGCCCAGAGTGGTGGGGGAGGCAGGTTGGCCGTGCGTCCTCGACAGCATGGGAACGGATGCGAGATCGTGCGCCATTGCGGCGAGTTTGTCGGAAATGCCGTGAATGGCCGGGATCATCACCTCGTCGCGCGCCGATTTCACCATGAGCGCATAGGCGAGGTTGTTGATGTCTTCCGAAGTGCAGGCAAAATGCAGGAATTCCGAGACCTTCATGACTTCCGGATTGTTCTTCAATCTTTCCTTGAGCCAGTATTCGACGGCCTTGACATCGTGGTTGGTTCTGGACTCGATGGCTTTTACCCTTTCAGCATCGGATTCCGAGAAAGCGGCGACGATGGAATCGAGCTCCATGAGCGTTTCTTCGGAAAACCCCGGCACTTCCCCAATTTTGGAATCAAGGGACAGGGCTTTCAGCCATTCCACTTCCACCCTGATCCTGTGTTTGACCAGAGAGAATTCGCTGAAATAGGGTCTGAGTGCAGCAAGCTTGTCGTGGTAGCGCCCGTCAAGCGGGGATAAAGCGGCAATGGGGGAGAGAGTCATGGTTGTGCCTTCTGGATGAACCGCAATTTTATCATATCGAGCCGGATGCTATAATCTCTCATCCTTTCCCTATTTCGAAAATCATGAAACTCATCGGCACGCTTACCAGTCCCTTTGTCAGAAAAGTGCGCATCGTCCTTGTCGAGAAGCGCATCGATTACGAATTCGAGATCGACATTCCCTGGAACGAGGGAACGCAAGTCGGGCATTTCAATCCTTTGGGCAAGGTGCCGGTGCTTGTGCTGGATGACGGCGAAGCCGTGTTCGACTCGAGGGTGATCGTCGAATATCTCGACACGCTCACGCCTGTCGCGAGACTGATCCCGGATATCCCGCGTGCGAAGCTGCAGGTGAAGCGGCTCGAGGCCCTGGCGGACGGCATCTGCGACGCTGCTGCCCTGGTTGTGATGGAAAAGAGGCGTCCTCCTGAGAAGCAGAGCGAGGAGTGGGTTGCAAGGCAGCACAAGAAGGTGGCGCACGGGTTGCAGCTTCTGGCCCTTGAGCTTGGCGAAAAAAACTGGTTCGTCGGAGAATCCTTCAGCCTCGCGGATATCGCTGCGGGGTGTGCCCTGGGATATCTCGACCTGAGATTCCCGGAATCTCAATGGCGCGAGGATTACCCCAACCTTGCGAAGCTCAAGGAGAAGCTATTGAAGCGCACCGGGTTTGCCGACACCATTCCTCAGGAAATCACTCCTCCGCCCAGGCAGACCCGGCTTTCGTAAATCACCACAGACTGCCCAGGGGTCACCGCCCACTGGGGTTGTGCGAAATCGATATGGCATGATGCATCCAGCCTCGCTATGCAGCAGGGTGCATCCGCTTGCCGGTATCGCGTCTTGGCGCTGTATACCCAGTTCTTGTGCGGAGCGCTTCCGCTGATCCAGCTCAGGTCGCTGCATTCGAGGCTGCTTCTGAATAGCAGGGGATGGTCGTGCCCCTGGACGACGACGAGCACATTTTTTTCCATGTCCTTTCCGGCGACATACCAGGGCTCGCCGTCGCCGCCTATTTCCAGCCCCTGGCGCTGTCCCAGGGTATAGAACATCAGCCCCAGGTGTTTTCCCACGATTTTCCCCTCGGGCGTTTGCATCTCTCCCGGTTCGTGCGGCAGATAGCGGTTGAGGAACTCCCTGAATTTGCGCTCGCCGATGAAGCAGATTCCGGTGCTGTCCTTTTTCGAAAAATTGGGGAGTCCGGCTTCTTCAGCGATTTTTCTGACATCGCGCTTGAGCAGGTTTCCCAGAGGGAAAATGGTTTTACTGAGCTGGGACTGGCTCAGCCGGTACAGGAAGTAGCTTTGATCCTTGGTGCCATCCTCGGCTTTCAGAAGTTGAAATAGCCCGTCCACTTCCCTGACCTGGGCGTAATGCCCCGTCGCGATATAATCCGCGCCCAGGGACATGGCATGATCGAGAAACGCCTTGAACTTGATTTCCGAATTGCACAGCACATCCGGATTGGGTGTTCTTCCTGCCTTGTATTCTTCGAGAAAATGGCTGAAAACGCGGTCCTTGTATTCCCTTGAAAAATTGACTGCCTCGATTTCAATGCCTATCCTGTCAGCGACAGACACGGCATCGATCAGATCCTGGCGCGATGTGCAGTATTCTTCCGAATCGTCGTCTTCCCAGTTTTTCATGAAAAGACCGATGACTTCAAAGCCCTGGTTTTTCAGCAGCAGCGCCGAGACGGATGAGTCGACGCCCCCGGACATGCCGATGACCACTTTCTTCAAGTTCCCTCCTGCTGTATCGGATAATGGGTGATTATATCCGGAGGATAGCGCTTGCCATCGAGATAATCTACCATGCATTGGTGCACCATGGGGCTGCGATGGCGCCTGGTTGCGATTTCGTCCGGATGCAGCCAGATCGCCCTGATGATGCCCTCGTCGAGTTTGCGTTCCGGGTCGTGCGCCAGTATCCGCCCGGTGAAAGCGAAACGCAGATAAGTCGTCCTTACGGACTGCCATTGATAGATGCCGACGATCGCCTGCGGCTCGAAAGTGTAGCCGGATTCTTCCAGGGTTTCCCGGACTGCTGCCTCAATTAGCGATTCCCCTGGCTCCAGATGGCCTGCCGGCTGGTTGAAAAGGACGCCGTCCGGGGTGTGCTCTTCAACAAGAAGGAATTTTCCATCCAGTTCGAGAACCGAGGCGACAGTGACATTGGGTTTCCAAACCATGCGGGATTTCCATATGAGGGGCGAAAAAAAAGCGGGGAAAGCCCCGCTTTTTTGTTCAAAAGCCTGGCTTACTTGGCTTCGTCTTTCTTCTCTTCTTTCTTTTCCTTCTTCATGGCCTTGTGATGCTTCTTGGCCTTGTGGTGCTTCTTGGCTGCAGGCTTGGCTTCTGCCTTGGCTGCAGGCTTGGCATCGGCCGGCGCATCGGCAGCGATAGCAGAGAGGGAAACGGAAGCGAATACAGCAGCGATCAGTGCGGAAAGCAGTTTGTTCATGATAACCCTTCAAAGTATGATTGAAAACATCCCGGAAGTTCGGGCAATTTCAATAACGTTCAAGCCCGGAAGCCGTTGACACGGCTTCCGGGAAGGCGCTATTTACTGGCCAGCAGGAGCCGTTTCCTTCTTGGCCTTGTGGTGTTTCCTGGCCTTGTGATGCTTTTTCATGTGCTTCTTGGCGGGCGCTGCCTTGGCGTCGGATGTGGCAGGCGCGGAATCCGCTGCGACGGCATTGAAGCTCAGGGTCGCGGCAAAAGCCGTTGCGATCAGTGCGGAAAGAAGTTTGCTCATCATGGTTCCTTTTAATGATTTGAACATCAAAGACACCTCAAGTGCCCGTTGACTCTAACGCCCGGAGGGCGGTTGCGTTGACACGCCGGGCGTAAATCGGCTATTTCTTGTCGCTCGCTGCCGGGGCGGAGGCTGCATCCTTGCCGGCTTCAGTCGCCTTTTTGCCTTTCTTGGGGCAGGGGGCGGTCTGGAACTGCTGGGTCGTTATGCACCATTTTTTGCGCACATGGGGGCAGGGCTCCGACTGGTATTGCTGGGTCGTTCTGCACCAGTGTTTACGGGGCTTCTTCGGGCAGGGGGCGGTCTGGAACTGCTGGGTCGTTTTGCACCAGTGTCTGCGCGGTTTTTTCGTTTTTGCAGCATCAGCTGTGTCAGCCGGTTTGGTTGCTGCCGGTGCGGAGGCAGTGTCTGCAGCATAAACCGGCATGCTGGCCGATGCCACAAAAACCGAAGCGATGAGAACTGACAGAAATCTTTTCATGGTATTCCCCTCATATTGGTTTTTCTGAATACTTACTGTCTGTCTGAGAAAAGTCAGCCAATAAACCCGATCAATTCTAGATGAAATTTTCCCGTTGGGCAATTTCTGGACAAATTGTGTGAGGCGCAGGGGCGAATTCGAGTTTAATAGGATAAAATGTTCATGAATCGAAAGCATAAGGATGTTACATGAATCGACATATCACAGTGCCACATGGCGAAAAAATTACAGTCAATCAGGGTCATACGCTGAATGTCCCGGATGTCCCCATCATTCCTTACATCGAGGGGGATGGGATAGGTGTGGACATCACTCCGGTGATGAAGCGGGTGGTCGATGCGGCTGTCGAAAAGGCTTATGGAGGACGCCGCAGAATTTCCTGGATGGAGATCTACGCAGGAGAAAAGGCGCTCAAGGTTTACGGAGACAATGCGTGGCTGCCGCAAGAAACGCTGGATGCCGTCCGTGAATACGTGGTTTCGATCAAGGGGCCGCTGACCACTCCTGTCGGCGGCGGAATCCGCTCCCTCAATGTGGCTTTGCGCCAGGAACTGGATCTTTATGTTTGTTTGAGGCCCATCCGCTATTTCGCAGGGGTTCCCTCTCCCCTGAGGCAGCCGGAAAAGACCGACATGGTGATTTTCAGGGAAAATGTCGAAGATATCTATGCGGGCATAGAATGGGAAGCGGGTTCAGATGGGGCCCAAAAGGTCATCCGGTTCCTGCAGGAAGAGATGGGCGTTTCCAGCATACGTTTTCCCGATACTTCCGGCATAGGCATCAAGCCTGTCTCAAGGGAAGGGACGGAAAGACTGGTGAGGCGTGCGATCCAGTATGCAATCGACAATGGACGCAAATCGGTGACGCTCGTGCACAAGGGCAATATCATGAAGTTCACCGAAGGGGCGTTCAAGGGGTGGGGGTACGCTCTGGCGAAAAGAGAATTCGGCGCCGAACTCATCGATGCCGGTCCCTGGATGAAGCTGCCTAATGGCATCGTGATCAAGGATGTCATTGCAGACAATTTTCTTCAGCAGATATTGTTGCGCCCCGAAGAATATGACGTGGTTGCGACCATGAACCTGAACGGGGATTACATTTCCGATGCGCTTGCTGCGCAGGTGGGCGGAATCGGCATTGCGCCCGGAGCCAATCTGAGCGATGAGGTGGCGATGTTCGAGGCGACGCACGGCACTGCGCCGAAATATGCGGGGAAAGACAACGTGAATCCCGGTTCGATCATCCTTTCGGCTGAAATGATGCTGCGCCACATGGGATGGACGGAAGCTGCCGACCTGCTGATTCGCGGCATGGAGCGGGCAATCGGGGACAGGCAGGTGACTTACGACTTCGCGAGGGCGATGCCGGGGGCAAACCAGGTCTCCTGTTCCGGATTCGGCCAGGCCATGATTGAGAGGATGTAAAAAAACAGCCCACTGAAAGTGGGCTGTTTTCGGCAATCGATTAAGCCGTCTGGATATTAGAGGCTTGTTTGCCTTTGGGTCCCTGCGTCACTTCGAAGCTCACTTTTTGCCCTTCTTTCAGGGTCTTGAATCCGCCCATGTTAATTGCGGAAAAGTGTGCAAACAAATCTTCTCCCCCATCATCGGGCGTGATGAAACCGAAGCCCTTTGAATCGTTGAACCATTTTACTGTACCGGTTGACATCTGTGCTTCCTTAATAAAAAATAAAATCGGGTTTCCCCTTGTTGCAGTGCTGGAGCATGGCGCGCGCGAAACCTCAGGCTACACGATGCTTGGCACCAATCTGCTTTTTACTGAGTTTTTGTGGAGAAGTCAAGCGCCGCATGTTAAAAAATTGATTTTTTTATCGAGAGGGGTCATCCTTTGCAGATGGACAGACAGGAAGCTGATTTTGCCTCGCTGCATGAGTTGATAGGCAGGAAAGTATCGTTTCGGGGCGGCAGGGGGGTTGTCGTAGAAATTCTCGAAGATGGCCCGTCGCTGGTCATCCAGGCCGAGGATCTTGCGATCCAGCCGGACAGCTTCGGCTATGCCAGGCGCAGGAGCCGTGAAACCTGTCTGGTCGAGGTATTCGACTCGGAAGGGGGGTATGACCCCGATTTCCTCGCCATGGTAGTTGAGGAATAGGCCCGGGCTTTCTGTCAGGGAACTGTTCTGTCTATATTGATGTGGATGTCTTTCGCCCCGACCTTGACCGGCTGACTGAATCCTTCCAGATCGCCGCTTTGCGGCATTGCATTGCCTGATTTCGAAATTCTGGCGCCGACGATCACTTCCGAAAAATTCGACAGTTTCATCATGGGGGCCATGGCGAGGGAGTCGTCCAGGGAAAACTTCAGCGGAAGCTCCTTTGCCTGGATTTTCAGAATTGCAAGCGGCATCCTGGGGCCGCTCGTTGCCTGGGCGAAGATATACAGCGTGTCTTCCGGGGAAGCTTTGGATGCGAGTTCCGGGGAGAGGGTTACCGAGCCAGATACGGTGGCCCCGCTGCTGGGCATCACGGGCTTCGATTTGGGTTCGGGAAGGGGCTTGCCGGCGGCTTTTGCTGCAGCCCTTGCGCCCTCTATACCGTTCATCACCGCTTTGGCGTCCTCGGAATCGGGCGGCAACTGGGCCAGCAGGTTGCTCCACAGCGCCACGACGCGCGCGAAATCGCGCTGTTCAAAGGCCATGGCGCCGCCCAGGGTGAGTGCCTTGGGATTGCTCGGGTCGATCTTGAGCGCCTTGTTGGTGAGCGCGACGGCTTTCGGGTTCAATTGTTTCGGGTCCAGCATCATCTCGCTTTCGGCGTATTCGGCCAGCACCTGAGCGTCATTGGGCAGCAGGGTGGAAGCATGTTCGAATGCCTTCGTTGCATCCGGGAAGCGCTTCAGCACCATGTAGGATCGCCCGAGCATGGTCCATCCTTCGGCGTCCGTCGGATTTTTCTGCAGTCTCGTGGCGAGTTTGGCCACCATGGTTTCGACTTTTTCCTGCGTGATTCCGCCGTTGTCTGCTGCATTTTCCTGTGGCGCTTCCTGGGGTCTCAGGAAGTTCGGGTGGCCGAGCGCGAGATAAAGCAGCACCGAGAATACCGGAATCGCAATTCCCAGCGCCGCCGCCAGTTTCTTTCCGGCCGGAGTGGCGGTGACTGTTTCGCCCTCGGTGGAGACGTCTTCGAGCAGTCGTTTCTGGATTTCCTGCCGGCCTTCCTCATACTGGATTTGATTGATCAGGCCGTTGTTTCGGTCGGTTTCCAGTTCGGCCAGCTGCTGCTGGTAAAGGGAAATGTTGAGCTTGCTGCGTTCGACGGTGTTTCCCCGGCTTTCCCTGCGCAGCAGGGGGGTGAGGACGAAAAGGAGGGCGATCAGGATAAGAATCCCGCAGATGGTCCAGAAAGCGATCATTGATTATGTTCCAGCAGAGATTGGGCGCGTTGTTCCTCATCCCGCGAAAGATGTGTTTCCGCGATTTGATTGTGGCGCTTTTTGATAGTGAAAAACAGGACGACGAGTCCGATTCCGAGGAAAAGGAAGGGGCCGTACCACAACAGCAGGGTGGTGGATTTGACCGGCGGTTTGTAAAGCACGAAATCGCCATAGCGGTGAACCAGATAGGCGACGATTTCCTTGTCGGATTCGCCTTTTTTCATCATTTCGCGAATTTCCTGCTTGAGGTCGAGCGCAAGCTCAGCCTGGGATGCGGCGAGCGATTCGTTCTGGCAGACGAGGCAGCGCAGGTTTTCCGACAGCGCGATCATGCGTTTCTCGATTGCCGGGTCGGCCGCATCGGGAACAGCTTCCTTTGCCTGGCAGGCGAAGGCGGAGAAAAGGACTAGAGCGAGAAGCAGCCGTTTCATTGCGATAATTCCTTGACCAGGGGGATGACTCTTTCATCGAGACTTCTGGTCGTCACCGGCCCGATGATCTTGTCGCGGATGATGCCGGATTTGTCGATCACGTAGGTTTCCGGTACGCCGTAGACGCCGTAATTGATGCCGACCCGGCCATCCAGGTCGGATACGCTGAGTTCATAAGGGTTGCCCATCTGGTCGAGCCATTTTCGGGCATCTTCCGGCTTGTCCTTGTAGTCGAGACCGACGATGGGGACGAGTCTCTTTCCGGAAAATGCCACCAGCAGTGGATGTTCGTCGCGGCAGGATTCGCACCAGGAGGCATAGACGTTCAGGAGCCAGACTTTTCCGAGCATGTCGCGGCTGGAGAAGACCCTCGAAGGATCGTGCACGTCGGTGAGCTCGAATTGCGGGGCGGGCTTGCCGATCAGGGGGGAGGGGACTTCCCTCGGGTTGAGCTTGAGTCCGATCCCGAGAAAGACGACCAGGACCAGGAACAGCGCGAGCGGGATGACGAATTTCGCTTTCATTTATGCACCATGACCGGTTCGAGATTCTGTGCGGAGTGTGCTTCGGATTTTTTGACCGCAATGCGGTAACGTCTGTCTGCGACTGCGAACATTCCGCCGAGCGCCATGATCAGGCATCCGCTCCAGATCCAGTCGACGAAGGGTTTGTAATAGATTCTGACGCTCCATGCATTGTTGTCGATAGGCTCCCCGAGCGAAACGTAGAGGTCCCGGGTGAGGCCGGGGTCGATGGAGGCGATGGTCATCATCATTCCCGAGGCATTGTACTTGCGCTTTTCAGGATGCAACATGAGCAGTTGACGGCCGTTTTCCATGACCGTGATGAATCCTCTTGTGGCCTGGTAATTGGGTCCCTGAATGTCACTGGTGCCGTCGAAGCGGAAAGTGTAGGAAGCGATTTTGAGGGTGTCGCCGACGTTCATTCTGACGTCCCGCTCCGTTTCATATCCCTTGACCATGGTTACGCCGATCACGAATACTGCGACGCCGAGGTGGCCGAGCAGCATTCCGTAGTAGCTCATGGATTGCTTCGTTATCGCGCCGAGCCTGTCCTCGGAAGATTTTATCCTGTTCCAGAAGGCAAGCAGGGTGGTGAAAACTATCCATGCCGCGAGCAGGAATCCGAGGCTGATGAGGGGGGTCCATTTGCCCATGACGATGGGAAGAATGGCTGCGGATGCAATGCTTGCGGCAAAAGCCCATTTGAGTCTGGAAGCGAGGTCGGGCAGGCTTGCCTTTTTCCAGCTTGCGATCGGCCCGATGCCGATCAGGAACAGGGTCGGCACCATCAGCGGCACGAAAATGGCATTGAAGTACGGCGGGCCAACGGAGATTTTGCCAAGACCCAATGCGTCGACGAGAAGCGGGTAGAGCGTTCCGAGCAGCACGGAAGCAGACGCGACCGCGAGCAGCACGTTGTTCGAGAGCAGCATGGATTCACGCGAAATCACGTCGAATTTGCCGCCCAGCCCGACTTTGGGGGCGCGCCATGCGTAAAGCAGGAGCGAGCTGCCGATCACCGTCACCAGAAAAATGAGGATGAACATGCCGCGCCTGGGGTCGGTCGCGAAAGCATGCACCGAAGTGAGCACCCCGGAGCGGACCAGGAAGGTTCCCAGCAGGCTCAGCGAGAATGCGGCGATCGCAAGCAGCACCGTCCAGCTCTTGAAGCTGCCCCGCTTCTCGGTGACAGCAAGCGAATGGATCAGCGCGGTACCGACCAGCCAGGGCATGAAGGAGGCGTTCTCGACAGGGTCCCAGAACCACCATCCCCCCCAGCCGAGTTCGTAGTATGCCCAGCCGCTTCCCAGGGCGATGCCTACCGTCAGGAATATCCATGCCGTCGTGGTCCAGGGGCGGGACCAGCGCGCCCAGGTTGCATCGAGCTTCCCGGAAAGGAGGGCGGCGATGGCGAAGGCGAAGGCGATCGAAAAACCGACATAGCCCATGTAGAGCATGGGAGGATGGATCACGAGGCCCGGATCCTGAAGCAGCGGATTGAGATCGTTCCCGTCCGGCGGGGCGGGGAATACCCGTGCGAAAGGGTCGGAGGTGAGCAGCATGAAAAGCAGGAAGCCCACGCTGACGAGCCCCATGACGCCGAGCACGCGGGCGATCATTTCATCCGGAAGATGGCGGCTGAATACGGTGACGGCGATCGACCAGATTCCCAGGATGGTGACCCAAAGCAGCAGCGAGCCTTCGTGCCCGCCCCATTCCGCTGCGATGCGGTAATGCAGCGGGAGTTGGGAATTGGAATGCTCGGCGACGTAAAGAACCGAGAAGTCATTGTTGATCAGGGAATACACCAGGCAGCCGAAGGCAATGGCGACGAAGACGAATTGCCCTTGTGCGACGGGTTTCGCGATGTTCGTCAGGGAAGCGATGCCTTTCTGGGCGCCGTATATCGGCACGATGCCCTGAATCAGCGCCAGGAGCAGCGCCAATATCAGCGAAAAATGACCAATTTCAGGAATCATGGGCTGTCTCCGGCAAGGTTATAGGTTTGTTTTGGAAGCCTTCGCGGCTTTGAGTTCGCTCGCCACTTCGGGCGGCATGTAGTTCTCGTCGTGCTTGGCGAGTACTTCGTCGGCGACGAACTGCCCGTTCGAATCGAGCCTGCCCTGGGCGACGACCCCCTTCCCCTCCTTGAAAAGGTCGGGAAGGATGCCCTTGTAGGTCACGTTCATGTCGTGCTTGGTGTCGGTCACCACGAAATGCACGGTGAGTCCATCGTTTTCTCGCTTGAGACTGCCCTTCTCGACAAGCCCCCCTATCCTGAAAGCGCGGCCGACTGGCGCTTCCTTCGCAATCACCTGGGAAGGGGTGAAGAAGAAAACGAGATTGCTTCTGAAAGCATTCATGACGAGGGCGACGATCACGGCGATACCTGCGACGCCCGCCGCGATGAAGGCCAGTTTTTTATGACGCGGTTTCATTTCGATCCTCTGGAGGCATTCAGTCTTTGAATCTGACCCAGCCGCTTCAGCAAAGTTCGCCGTCTGCCGGAGAGCAGCAGGAGTTCGAGGGCAAGGAGCAGGAAGGATAGCCCGAACGAACTCCATACGTAGAAGGCGTAACCGCCCATGTGCAGAAATGCAGAGAAGCTTCCCCAGTTCATTTGATGTCCTCAAGCAATTCGGAGACCCAGGTCGAGTGGCGCTCGCGTTCGAGTATGATGAGCCTCACCCTGGAGAGCGCCACTGCGATGGTATAGGTCCAGCAGGCAATGGCCATGATCAGCATGCCGGCCAGCATGGTGTGCGCCATGGAAGGCGCTTTGGTGAGGCTGATCGATGCGCCCTGATGCAGCGTGTTCCACCATTTCACCGAAAAGTAGATGATGGGCACGTTGATGACGCCCACCAGCGCGATCAGTGCGCCCGCCCTGTCTGCGCGCCTGGGGTCGTCGATGGCGGACTGGAGCGAGATGAAGCCGATATAGAGGAAGAAAAGGATCAGCTGGGAGGTAAGCCTCGCATCCCATACCCACCAGGTTCCCCACATCGGCTTTCCCCAGAACGAGCCCGTGAAGAGCGCGATGAAGGCGAACAGGGCGCCGGTCGGGGCGAGGGCCTGTGCCATCATCGCGGAGAGCCTGGTGTTGAAGGCGAGTCCGACGCCTGCATAGACCGCCATGACCACATAGATGAACATCGACATCCAGGCCGCCGGCACATGGATGAAAATGATCCGGTAGGCTTCGCCCTGCTGCGCGTCGGTAGGCGCCACGAAAAAGCTGATATAGAGTCCGATGGCGAAAAGGATCGCGGAAAGGATGGCGAACCCCGGTATCATCTGGCCGGCAAGGCCGTAGAACGTTGCCGGGGAAGCGAATTTGTACAGGTTGATCTTGCTCAATTTGAACCTTTATTCCAAAGAGATGCGCAATGCCGCAGCGACCGCTTTTGGCGTGGCGAGCAATGCCAGTACCAGAAGCGCGCCCAGAATGGAGAGATGCCCTCCTGCTCCCAGGCCTGATGTGCTTGCATCTACCGCCCCCGCGCCGAAGATCAGCACCGGAATGTAAAGCGGCAAAACTAGCAATGATACCAGAACACCGCCGCCTCTCAAGCCCAGCGTCAGGGAGGCGCCGATTGCACCCACGAGACTCAGGACCGGCGTGCCGAGCAGGAGGGATAATGTCAATACCCACAGGGCGTCCCCTGACAGGCCGAATTGCAGGCCCAGAAGCGGAGCCATCAGCACCAGCGGCAACTCCGATGCGAGCCAGTGAATCGCGGCTTTTGCCAGGACGATGAGCGCGAGCGATTCGGGACAAAGCAGCATCTGCTCCAGTGTGCCGTCCGCATAATCGGCGGCAAAAAGCCGTCCGAGGGACAGCATGGAAGCGAGAAGTGCCGCAACCCAAAGAACCCCGGGTCCCATGGCCTTCAAAAGCTGCGGCTCGGGTCCCACCCCCAGCGGAAACAGGCTGACCATGATGACGAAAAAGAACAATGTCGTCAGAACGTCGGACTTGCGCCGTATCGCAAGCAGCAGATCCCGTCTCAATAGCCATGTCAGCATGATCATGAGGAGAGCCTGATTTCCTGGGTGGTTCCGGCTGCGATTTCCAGTTCCTGGTGCGTGGTCAGGATCAGCATGCCTCCATTTTCGAGATGAAGCTCGAACAGCGAGCGCATCAGTCCGATGGCGTCGGCATCGAGCGCGACCAGCGGTTCGTCCAGTATCCAGAGCGGCGTTCTGGCAACCAGGAGTCTCGCCAGCATCACGCGCCGCCGCTGTCCCTGGGAGAGCACGTTGACGGGAAGATGCTCGCGCCCGTCGAGCCCGATTCTCTCCAGTGCGTCGATCGCGGTTTTCTCGCCGATATCGAAGCCGGCAATTCCGCAATTGATGCGCAGATTCTCCAGCCCCGAGAGTTCCTCCTTGATGCCGTTCAGATGCCCGAGATAGGTGAGTGCCCGGTTGTAGTCGTGGGAATGCCTGATGTTCACGCCGTTCCACCTGATTTCGCCGGCTTCGGGAAGAATGAGGCCGCAGAGCATCCTGAGAAGACTGCTTTTCCCGCTGCCGTTAGGCCCCCTGACATGGAGCAGTCCGCCGGGTTCGAGGAGAAAGCCGACCTCGGAGAAGAGTCTGCTGTCGCCGCGCATGCATTCGAGTCGAGTGGCTTCGAACATGGAGTACCAGTCAAAAAAGCTCAAGTATAGCGAATTCTCGCCGGTCTTAGAATGGTGCGACTTGTTCAGGGCTTCCCTATGCCTGCTTGAATTCGGAAGGGTCGAGCTGGTGTTTTTGCAGCAGCTTGTAGAATTCGGTCCGGTTGCGTTTGGAAAGCCTGGCCGCCTGGGTCACATTGCCTTCCGTGATTTTCAGAACGCGGATCAGATAATCCCGCTCGAAGCGTTTTCTCGCATCTTCCAGAGAAGTGATTTGCCCTTCCTCGTGAATGGCCTTCTGCACCAGAACGGGAGAAATGAGGGGAGAGGTGCAAAGCGCCACGCTCTGCTCGACCACATTCAAAAGTTGCCGCACATTCCCGGGCCAGGGGGCGCTGACCAGCATTTCCATGGCTTCTGGCGAAAATCCGTTGATATTCTTGTGGTATTTTTCGACAAGCGTGGACAGGAAATGATTGGCCAGGGCGGGAATGTCTTCGCGCCGCCCGGATAAGGGCGGGATTGCGAGTTCCACGACATTGAGACGGTAATAGATGTCTTCGCGAAACCGGCTGGATGCGACCTCTTCCTTCAGGTCGCGGTGAGTCGCAGAGATGATGCGCACGTTCAGGGGAATCGTTTGCGTGGAACCGACGGGGGTAACCTGCCGCTCCTGGAGCACGCGCAACAATTTGCTCTGGAGCAGGAGCGGCATGTCGCCGATTTCGTCGAGGAAGAGCGTCCCCCCTTCCGCGATCTGGAACAGGCCCTTGTGATCCCGGACGGCTCCGGTGAAAGCGCCCCTGACGTAGCCGAAAAGCTCGGATTCGAGCAGTTGCTCGGGGATGGCGGCGCAATTGATGGCTACGAATGGTTTGCCTGATCGCCTGCTGGCATTGTGGATGGCGCGCGCCAGAAGTTCCTTTCCCGTGCCGCTTTCGCCGCGGATGACCACGCTTGCATCGCTTTGCGCGACGAGCTGGGCTCTTGCCAGGAGATCCTCGACGATCGGGCTTTGCGTGATGATATCGGCGCGCCAGTCGCCCTGGCGGGGCGCCGCGCCTGCAGAGACCCTGAGCGCCTTTTTGACCTGGTCGAGCAGTACGGTGCTGTCGAAGGGCTTGGTCAGGTAACCGAAGACGCCGCGCTGCGCCGCAGCAACCGCATCGGGGATGGTGCCGTGCGCTGTCAGAATGATGACGGGAAGCGCCGGCATGGTCCGGTGGATATGTTCGAACAGGGCCATGCCGTCCATTTCCTTCATGCGCATGTCGGTGATCACCAGTTGCGGGCGCGACAGGTCCAGCCGGTTGACGGCAGCCTCGGCGCAGTTGGCAGTCTCGACTTCAAATCCTGCAGCTGTAAGGCGCATGGATAGCAACTGCAGCAGGTCCGCGTCGTCGTCCACGATCAGGATTTTTTCCGTCATGTTATTGCTTTTCCATGTGAATCAGGGCCTTTTCCATTTTTTTGACGGCGTCGATCTTGTCCTGGAGGGCTGCGGAATGTTTCTTTTCCTCCTTGAGCATCTGCTCCAGACGATGCTGCGCATTTTCGGAATCCTGCTGTTCTGCTAGCATGGCAGCGAAAATATCTGCGAAGCTGCGCAGGCTGGGGTCAAGTATCGGCTTGGTTTTAAGCAGGTCGAGTGCGGCCTGGGGGTTGCGGAAAGGGGTTCCGGGAAGCCAGAGCAACAGGGAGAGCCGCATCCGGCTTGAGTCGCTTCCGGTTTTTGAATACGCTAGGCTGGTGTTCTGGTATTCCGTTTCGAGTCCGGGTGCGGGAATTTTTTCCAGTTGTTCGTAATATAGCATGAGCCCGTCGATGTCGCGGGTCGGCATCGGCTGCACGCTGACGGAAGGCGGCATCATGGTCTGTTGCGGCGGGGCACTCGAGCATGCGGCAAGCATTGCTGCCAGGGAGAAGGAAATCATTCGCTTCATGAGGCGGCCCCGCAGGTATCCGGCAGGGTAATGCGAAAATGCGCCCCCCCCGTTGTCCTTTCCATGAGCGCCAGGGTTCCCCCCTGCGCCTTCACATATTCTCGCGCGATCGACAACCCCAGTCCGGTTCCGGCAGTGGAGCCATGGGTGGGTTTGCGGCCCTGATAGAAGGCGTCGAAAATCCTGTCGCGGTCGCCCGGGTCCACGCCGGGCCCCGAGTCGATGATGTCCATGACGATATTGTTTGCTGTTTTTTGGGCGAGCATCCTGATGCTGCCGCCATTGGGCGAAAACTTGATCGCATTGGACAATAGATTGTCCACGGCAATCCTGATTTTCTGTTCGTCGCATTCGAGCGGAAGATTCGGGCAACTGAGATCGACTTGCAGTGATTTGTTCATGATGGCAAGAGTCTGGTCCTGTAAAACCGCATCCAGAATCTGCTTCAGGTCGGTTCGCTGCTTTGCGGTCGCGGTGCTGCCGGACTGGATTGCGCTGTAATTGAGCAGGTCCTCGATGCGTTTTTGCAATTCTACACTGTTCCCGAGAAGTATCCTTGCCACTTGCATCTGTTTTTCGTTGAGGGGCCCGGTTATGCCTTCCGCGAGCAGGTCGGCCCCTTCCCTGATCGAGGTGAGCGGGGTTTTGAGTTCGTGCGAAACATGCTGGAGGAAGCGGGTTTTTTGAGCTTCCAGTTCCAGCAGGCGCAGCCGCATCCAGTCGAGCCGCTCGCCCAGGCGCATCAGGTCTTCCGGCCCTTCCACGGTGACGCTTTGCGACAGTTCGCCCTGTCCCATGATGCGGATGGCTTCGTCGATTTGCCGGATCGGGCGGTTGATCAGGAGGGAAAATCCGAAAGCCAGCAGGATTGCGACCGGCACGAGCGCGAGCAGCTGCCAGATGACGATGGTGCGCGCCCGGGCTGCCATCGCCTGCATCGCGTCCACTTCGTGTTCGATCGGCGCATCTCCGCGGTTCAGGAAGGATCGCGCCGAATCCAGCAGGGAGGTGAAATCGACGGTGCTCGCTGTCAGCCCCTCGGGAGAATGGCGGGCGTCCCCGATTTTCTGGAAGATCGCCGATTCCGTGGTTTGCAGCTTGTCCAGAAGCGCCCTCTGATCGTCTTTCAGCGGCAGCGTGGCGAGACTTGCGGATGTGGCCGAGAATTTGCCGTGCGCCAGATAATAGCCTTCCAGCAGGGTGGTATCCCCAAGTATCAGGGACAGGCGGATGCTGCGCTCCATTGCGGCAACCTGGTCGACGAGGATTCTGCTGCCGTGCGCGATCCTTTCCGCCTGATAGACGGCTTGTCTGCTCTGGTTGGCCAGTCGGTCGATGGACAGCGCGCTGTAGGCGAGCGCCAGGAAAAGCGGCAGGGCGACCAGCAGGAAGCCGACCAGGATCAGCTTCAGAAAGGACTTGGGGTGGTGCCGCAGCAGGTGGTATTCGCTCAATCTGGATTTCCGGAGACCAATAAAAGGCCAGTGTACAAAGATATGGAAGTCCTGAACAAGTCCCGCGTGGCCGTGACGGTCGCTTATGCGGGATGAGACTCACGAAGCGAGGCGCAGCGAATGGTCATTCCCTTCGCAAGCCACGCGACAAGGAGGATCGCCTGCAAAGCGCCGTCCCGAAAGGGTTGCGTGAAAACGAAGTGAAGCGCAGTTTCGGGGCATCTCAAAATCGAGCGCCCGATTTGTCGCGCTCCTTGACATCGTAGACCCGGCTACGACCTGCATCGCGCGTCCGGCTATCATCTCGTTTTCCCGGCAACACGGCTCATGTGCGACTTGTGCAGGGCTTCCATGATGCCGGAATAGGCAATCTCGAGCCGATGGTGCGGGGGCTGAAATTCAAATTTGCGAATGTTGCGAATATGCAACAGTTGTGGATTTTGGTTTGACGCTATTTTTTTTACCATGGTATAAAGCATCCATTGCACGGTTCTGCCCAGTCTCAGGAGGGGGGCGTGTAATGGGTGTAGCAGGTACATCATTTCTAATAAAGGAGTCAATTATGCAATTCAAGAAAACGCTTTTGGCGACATCCGCGCTGATTTCCGCTGCGGCATGGGCGCCCCAGGCTCACGCGATCCCCGCGTTCGCACGCCAGGTCGGCATGCCCTGCTCGGCTTGCCATTACCAGCATTTCCCGACGCTGAACGCATTCGGCCGTTCCTTCAAGGCTTCCGGCTTCACCATGGTCGGTTCCGAAGAAAAGATCGAGTCGACCGACGGAGCGGGACTTTCCATTCCTGCCGTGCTGAACCTCGCGTTCATCACCAACATCCAGTACACCAAGACCAATGGTGTTAATTCTGCGCCAACTGCTGGTACTCCTGCAGCTGCGTCTGGGGCGCTGGCAAAGACGGCCAACCAGGGTCAGTTCTCGATGACCCAGTACAGCCTGTTCATGGGCGGCCGCATTGCAGATAACATCGGCTTCGAAGGCGAAGTCGGTCTGTCCGGCGGCGCCGCGCTCGCTTCCGTCAAGATGCCTTTCAGCTATGACGTGGGCCCCGGCAAGCTGGGTATCGTTCCCTTTACCACCGACGGCCTCGGACCCCAGCAGGGCTTCGAACCCCTCTCCGACGGCGCAACCCCTGTGCATCTGTTCAACCAGCAGGACATGGCTGCGATCGGCGCTGAAGAGTACATCATGAACGGCGCGGCAGGCGGTGCGATCCCCGCCAACGGTGCGGCATTGTACTACTACACCGATCAGGGCTTCGTGAACTTCACCAAGTGGCAGATCGATTCGATCAACGGTAACGGCGCAGGCCAGGCTCCTGGCGCACCAGGCGGCGGTTCTCCGACCTCCAACTACCTGCGTGCGGCATGGACTCCCGGCAACGTGGCAGGGTTCGATACCGCGATCGGCTTCCAGGCTGCTTCCGGAACCAGTTCCACAACCAGTGGCGCTTTCACGGCTGGTACGGGTCCGGATCTGTACGGTGCAACTCCTAATACTGGAGCAGGTCTGACCTATGGTACCTACAGGACCAGGATGACCGAAGTCGACGGACAGATGCTGGGCGATGCAGGCGGCATGCCTCTGACCCTGATCGCATCCTATGCACAGGCACCGGGTTCCGATCTGAACTACACCAACCTGAACGGCGGAGAGAACGCATACAACTCCGGCTTTAACACCAGGAAGTCGTTCAATATCGGCGCGGAACTGGGCGTGATTCCCAACAAGGCCACCCTGCAGCTCGGTTTGCGTCGCGCTGATTCGGGTCTTTATGTTCCCGGAACCACGAACGGCAACGCAACCGACAATGCCATCATGGTGGGTGCAACCTACTCGCTGGCTCTGAACGTCCGTGCCGAGTTCACCTACTCCAAGTACAGCGGCGACATGTACAATAGCTTTGCTCAACAAACAGCGGGTTATACCGGCAACAGCATGACCGCCATCAACCTGTGGATGGGCTTCTAAGCATTTAAAGCATAACAAGCCGGGTCAACCGGCAACTCTCGAGCCCCTCACCTTGAAAAAGGTGAGGGGCTTTTTTATTGTTGAGTATTGCTTTTCCAAAGATACTGCCTTACTGTAAGGAAGTAATGAATACCTTATATGGGCGCTAAGATGACTGCCATCGCAAAAATTACAGCCAAGGGGCAAACTACTATTCCTCGGGAAGTTCGTACCGCCCTCAATGTCAAGCCGGGGGATATGCTGGTTTGGGAGGTTGGACAAAATGGTTCGGCGCAGGTGAGGCGGGTGCAGCCGCTCGACCTGAATTACTTGCAGGCCCTTGAAGGAACTTTGAGCGAATGGAGCGGAGCAGAAGATGAACAAGCCTACCGAGACCTTTGATCAGTACGATGTCGTCAGGGTGCCATTTCCTTTCACTGACACGAACGCCACTAAAAACAGGCCGGCCCTCGTTCTTTCAGACGCAGTGCTATTCAACGATCATATCGGGCACTCGGCTATGGCAATGATCACGTCAAAGGGGAACGATCCATGGCCGCTGGATTGCGATATACGAAACTTGAAGGCGGCTGGGCTTCCCGTCCCTTCCATGGTCCGTCTAAAGCTCTTTACGCTGGATCATCGCCTGGTGAGAGGCAAGCTCGGTCATTTGGGTGCCGAAGACCAAAAATCCGTGGGAAAGTCCCTGGGAGATCTGCTCGGATCCGGGAATGAAAAAAGGCGCCGCTAATGCGGCGCCTTTTTTCCTGGCCTTGAATATGGGAATCGATCAGAGATCGTTGAGGACGCGCTCCCTGGCCTGTTTCGCTTCGTCTTCGGTGATGAGTCCGCGGCCTTGCAGGTCCTTGATTTTTTCAAGGCGCTGTTCGACGGTCTCAGACATGCGCGAAACATTCCTGGCCGGCTGCCCTCCGGACTGGGCGGAGGAGGGGTTCAGGTCGCCGCAGTCGAGTTTCGCCTTGAGGCCGACATTGATGATCTTGGTGTTGACCGTCTTGGTCAGGTCGGAGCAGCCCGCTTTCTTCAGCGTCACCTTGCCGTAAAGATCCTGTTGGTCTTTTGGATAACTGTTGGGGAAGACGTCTTTCTGGCTGATTTTGAGGGGCGTCACGCCGACTTTCTGTCCCATCACGTAAACGTCGGCCCCGGAAGGCTCGGACTGGATCTTGATGGCATTGTCCGAAGTGGATTGAAACAGATGCCCGAGATCGTTCTCCACGCCGTCCATGGAAGAACAACCCGCTGCGAGCAAGAGAGGGAAAAGCGCAAGCGCTTTTCCGGAATGCTTCAAGAACATGACTCCTCCGGTTTGCTTGTACAAAGCGTCGAGGTTATCGCGAACAGTGCGATAGAGTCAAGTTTTCCTGAAGGTAATCAGCCCCCCTTCGCCGCAATCGACATGGATCGTGTCTTTCGGCGCAAAGCGTCCTTCCAGGATCGCCTTTGACAGCGGGTTTTCTATGGCGCTCTGGATTTCGCGCTTCAGGGGTCTTGCGCCGTAGACCGGATCGAAGCCTGCCTTGCCGATCTCAAAAAGTGCAGCATCGGAGACTTCGAGCTTCATTTCCAGCTTTTCCAGGCGCATCGAGAGATTTTTCAGCTGGATTTTCGCGATCGATGCGATATCCTTTTCGGAAAGGGCATGGAACACCACGACTTCGTCTATCCTGTTGATGAATTCCGGCCTGAAATAGGTTTTCACCTCGGCAAGCACGGCGAGCTTGATCACGCCGTAATCGTCCCCCGCCATCGCCTGGATGTTTTGGGAACCCAGGTTGGAAGTCATCACGATGACGGTGTTCTTGAAGTCGACCGTCCTGCCCTGTCCGTCCGTCATCCTGCCATCGTCCAGCACCTGCAGCAGCACGTTGAAGACGTCTGGGTGCGCCTTCTCGACTTCATCGAGCAGGATGACCGAATAGGGCTTCCTTCTCACCAGTTCGGTGAGGTAGCCGCCCTCCTCATAGCCGACATACCCGGGAGGGGCGCCGATGAGCCTCGCGACGGAATGTTTTTCCATGAATTCCGACATGTCTATCCGGATCAGATGGTCTTCTGAGTCGAAAAGGAATTCTGCCAGGGTTTTGCAAAGCTCGGTTTTTCCGACGCCGGTCGGACCCAGGAAAAGGAACGAGCCATAGGGTTTGTTAGGGTCGGCAAGCCCCGCGCGCGAGCGCCTGATGGCGTCCGCCACCAGTCTTACCGCCTCGTTCTGGCCCACCACGCGCTGGTGCAGGTAGTCTTCCATCGCGAGCAGTTTTTCGCGCTCGCCCTGCAGCATTTTGGAAACCGGGATGCCGGTCGCGCGGGAGACGACTTCGGCGATTTCTTCCGTCCCGACCTGGGTTCTTAGCAGCTTGTTCGGTGCCTGCTCCTCGCCCGCCTTCTCTGCAGCCTTGAGTTGCGCTTCGAGCTGGGGCAGCTTGCCGTATTGCAGTTCGGCGACCCGATCCAGCTTTCCTTCGCGCTGGAATCGCGCGATGTCTATCCTGAGTTTGTCGATTTCCTCCTTGATGTGCGCGCTGCCCTGGACCTTGGCCTTTTCAGCTTTCCATACTTCTTCCAGGTCGTTGTATTCGCGCGCGAGTCTTTCGAGTTCTTCCTCGATCAGCTTCAGGCGTTTTTTGGAGGCTTCGTCCTTTTCCTTTTTCACCGCTTCGCGCTCGATCTTGAGCTGGATGACGCGCCGATCCAGCCTGTCCATGACTTCCGGCTTGGAATCGATTTCCATCTTGATCCGGGCCGCAGCTTCGTCGATCAGATCGATCGCCTTGTCGGGAAGGAAGCGGTCGGTGATGTAGCGGTGGGAAAGCTCTGCAGCTGCGACGATGGCGGGATCGGTGATGTCGACCCCGTGATGCAGTTCGTATCTTTCCTGCAAGCCCCTCAGGATCGCGATGGTGTCCTCCACTGAAGGCTCGTCCACCATGACTTTCTGGAAGCGCCGCTCGAGCGCCGCATCCTTTTCGATGTATTTGCGGTATTCATCCAGGGTGGTTGCGCCGACGCAGTGCAATTCGCCGCGGGCGAGCGACGGTTTGAGCATGTTTCCCGCGTCCATCGCGCCTTCTGCCTTGCCGGCACCTACCATGGTGTGGATCTCGTCGATGAACAGAATGATTTTCCCCTCGTCCTGCGCAACTTCCTTGAGCACGGATTTGAGCCTTTCCTCGAATTCTCCGCGATATTTCGCGCCAGCCAGGAGGGCCGCCATGTCTAGCGACAAAATGCGCTTGTTCCTGAGCGAATCGGGCACTTCCCCGTTCACGATGCGCTGTGCGAGGCCTTCCACGATGGCGGTTTTGCCGACCCCGGGTTCGCCTATCAGGACGGGATTGTTTTTCGTGCGCCGCTGCAATACCTGTATGGTGCGGCGGATTTCATCGTCGCGCCCGATTACCGGGTCGAGCTTGCCGCTTCTCGCGCGTTCGGTGAGATCGAGCGTATATTTCTTGAGGGATTCTCTGGCTCCTTCCGCATCGGAGCTTGCCACTTTTTCTCCCCCTCTGAGGGTAGAAATCGCTTTTTCCAGGCTATCCCTTTTTACCCCGTGCTGCTTCAGGATCTGCCCTGTTTCCCCTTTGTCCTGGGTAGCCGCGAGCAGAAAGAGTTCAGAGGCGATGTACTGGTCGCCCAGCTTTTGTGCTTCCTTCTCGGTCAAATTAAAAAGATTGGAAAGCTCTCTCGAAATGGAAATTTCCCCACCATGTCCCTCGACCTTCGGCAGACGGTCCAGGCTTTTCTTCAGCGCATCCTTCAGGGGCTGCGGATTGATGCCGATTTTCGACAGGATGGAGGGAATTGCGCCGTCCTGCTGTTCCATGAGGGCAAGAAGCAGGTGCTGAGGCTCGATATAAGGGTTGTCGAGCCCAATTGCCATGCTTTGTGCGTCGCTCAGTGCTTCCTGAAAAAGCGTGGTGAGTTTGTCCAGTCTCATGATCGGTCCCTGGGAAAATGGTATGCCCTACATGTGAGGTTGCATCGCCCATTTTCAACCCCGAATATTGCGCACCAAATCGGTGCGTTTTTCTTGATCTTTGCAGGGAATCCATTCATCATAACGTCATAATCGCAAGCTTAGGGAAGCCCTGAACAAGTCGCACATGAGCCGTGTTGTCGGGATCGAGATGATCGCCAGACGCACGACGCAGGTTGTAGCCGGGTCTACAATGCCCAGGAGTGCGACAAAGCGAGCGCTCGATCTTCACGCAACCCTTTCGGGACGGGGCTTTGCGGGCGATTCTCCTTGTCTCGGGCAAGCGAAGGGAATGACCATTCGCTGCGTCTCGCTTCGCGAGTCTCATCCTGCAAAGCCGACCGTCACGGCCACGCGGGACTTGTTCAGGGCTTCCTTAGGAGGTGGCGGCCATTGATGACGCCCAGGTTCGAAGATTTCGATTATTAACCACTAAACATATCATTTTAAAAGGGGCAATACGATGAAATGGAGGGTTCTGGCAGCACTGCTCACGATGGCGACGCATCAGGCGATGGCGGAAGAGATTGAAGGGGAGCCGCCTATTCCCGAAGTACATGCGCTCAGCATGAATGTCGGCATCGTTTCACAATACGTTTATCGCGGGCTTGCTCAGACGAACGGCAATCCGGCGATTCAGGGCGGGATAGACTATGTGTACAAGGGTTCTTTTTATGTCGGCGCATGGCTGTCGAATTCGAGCTATTACAGCGACCTGATGAATGGGGCAAGCTCCAGCCTCGAAGTGGACGGGTATGCGGGATACAAGGGAAAGTTTGCGGGTGACTGGAATTACGATGTGGGATACCTGCACTACGGTTATCCGGGAACCTATCCTGCGGCGTCCCTGGCTGCGGCGAAGCTGGTGAACCCGAATTCGAACGAGATTTATGGGGCTTTGGGCTACAAGGAGGTTTCGGTCAAATATTCCAGATCGACCGGCGCATTGTTCGGGATACCGGGTTCCTCCGGAACCTATTATCTGGAGGCGAATGGAGACTTTCCATTGTGGGAGACGGGATTGACGCTTTCCCTGCATGCGGGGAGGCAGGCCTTCCAGGGTGCGGCAGCTGACGGCACGCCGAATTCCAGCCTGTTCTCGTACACCGACTACCGGATCGGGATAAGCCGCGACATACACAAGTATATCGTTTCCCTTGCTGCGACCACCACCAATGCCAACGCATTGGGCTACACGAATCTGTATGGCAGAAACGTGGGGGCAGGGCATATCGTTGCCTCGGTCTATCGCGAGTTTTGAATTCCCTAAATGCGGAGTGGGCTAAAAACCCACTCCTGTTGCGGTTTTAATATTAGATGATTATAATATTCTGAAGTTCATTGGTGGCCATGGGTGGTATTCCAGCTCGGCTATAATGGAATTGAAATGATTGCGATGTAGCATCCCGGATTAATTACAACGATGGAGGATCACCATGGCGCATATCGTCATTCTCGGAGCTGGAACTGGGGGCATGCCGGCCGCCTACGAAATCAAGGAGGCAATCGGAAAGGAACACAGGGTTACGGTCATCAATGCTTCAGAGAAATTCCAGTTTGTGCCGAGCAATCCGTGGGTCGCGGTAGGCTGGAGAAAGAAGGAGGACATCACTTTCGAGATCAGGCCCTATCTTGAGAAGAAGGGGATCAATTTCATCGCGCAGTCGGTCACGAAGCTCGACGCCGAGGGGAATAAATTGCATCTGGCCAATGGAGAAATCGTTGAATACGATTATCTCGTCATCACCACAGGTCCCAAACTGGCCTTTGATGAAGTCGAAGGTTCCGGCCCCGTCAACGGTTATACCCAATCCGTTTGTACGGTGGATCATGCCGAGAAGACCTATGAGGCCTACCAGAGATTCGTGGCAGACCCGGGCCCCATCGTTGTGGGTGCAATGGCCGGAGCGAGTTGCTTCGGACCGGCTTACGAATTCGCCTTCATTCTCGACGCCGACTTGCGCAAACGCAAGATTCGCGACAAGGTGCCGATGACTTTCGTGACTTCTGAGCCTTATATCGGCCACATGGGCCTCGCCGGGGTCGGGGATTCGAAGGGCATGCTCGAATCCGATCTCAGGGGCAAGCACATCAAGTGGATCACCAATGCCAAGGTGACCAAGGTCGAGCCCGGCAGGATGCTGGTATCCGAGCACAACGAGAAAGGAGAGGTGGTCAAGGAACACGAGGTTCCCTTCAAGTTTTCGATGATGCTCCCGTCCTTCAAGGGAGTGGATGCCGTGGCGGCTGTGGAGGGGCTGTGCAACCCGCGCGGATTCGTGATCATCGACGAGCACCAGCGAAGCAAGAAATACAGGAACATTTTTTCCGCAGGAGTTTGCGTCGCGATTCCGCCGGTGGAAGTCACGCCCGTTCCGACAGGCGCGCCCAAAACCGGTTTCATGATCGAAACGATGGTGACTGCCATTGCGCACAATATCCGGGACGAGTTGGCAGGTAAACCCGCGACGGAGTCGGGAACCTGGAATGCCATCTGTCTTGCCGACATGGGCGACACCGGTGCTGCATTCGTGGCCATTCCGCAGATCGGCCCCAGAAACGTGAACTGGTTCAAGAAAGGGAAATGGGTGCATCTTGCGAAAATCGCCTTCGAAAAATACTTCATCCGCAAGATGAAGAAGGGAACTTCGGAGCCGATTTACGAAAAATACATTCTTTCCAAGATCGGCATCGAAAGGCTGAAATAACCGGGCAGTCTCGATAATGGGCCCGGGATCGGCTATAACCAGAATGGCTGCCGGGGTTTTTGTCAGTGTGAGGAGCGGGAATGGACAGGTATTGGCGTGAAATCGCCCTGACGCTTGCAGTCAAGCTATTCGTTCTTGCCCTCATCTGGTATGCCTGGTTCTCGGATCCGGCGAGCGAGCGCCTCGATGAAAGCGGGGTCGCGGCCCAAATGCTCTCTTCGCAATCCCAATCTGTAAAGGAATCCAATCATGGTGCCGTCCACTGAGCTTGTCGATTTGTCGCGGCTGCAGTTTGCAGCAACAGCCTTGTACCATTTTCTTTTCGTTCCCCTGACCCTCGGCCTTTCGTTCCTGCTCGTCATCATGGAATCGGTTTATGTGATGACGGGAAAGGAAGTGTATCGGGACATGACGCGGTTCTGGGGGAAACTCTTCGGAATCAATTTCGCGCTCGGTGTGACTACCGGTATCACGATGGAATTCCAGTTCGGCACCAACTGGGCCTATTATTCGCACTATGTGGGTGACATTTTTGGCGTGCCGCTGGCTATCGAGGGATTGATGGCTTTCTTTCTCGAATCGACCATGGTTGGCCTGTTCTTCTTCGGATGGGACAGGTTGTCCAAGGTCAAACACCTGATCGTGACTTTTCTCGTGGCATTGGGATCCAACCTTTCCGCGCTCTGGATACTGATCGCCAACGGCTGGATGCAGAACCCTGTCGGGGCCGAGTTCAACTACCATACCATGAGAATGGAGATGACCAGTATCACCCAGTTGCTGTTCAATCCGGTGGCTCAGGTGAAATTCGTGCATACCGTCTCTGCGGGCTATGTGACGGCATCCATTTTCGTTCTTGGGATCAGCGCCTACTATCTTCTCAAGGGGCGCGACAAGGCCTTCGCCCTGCGCTCGATTGCGGTAGCCGCCGGATTCGGGCTTGCATCCAGCCTTTCCGTCATTGTTCTGGGGGACGAGTCCGGCTATACGGCGGGTGAAGTTCAGCGCGTGAAGCTCGCCGCGATCGAGGCCGAGTGGCATACGGTTCCGGCGCCTGCCGCGATCACCGCTATTGGATTTCCCAATGAGGCCACCCAGAGCACGGATTATGCCGTTCAAATTCCCTATCTTCTGGGCTTGATTGCAACGCGCTCGGTGAATGAGAAGATTACCGGAATTGCCGAACTGAAAGCAGAAAATGAAGTGAAAATCCGCGATGGCATGAATGCCTATGCTGCGCTCGAAAAATTGAGATCAGGCGACAAGAGTCCGGAAACGCTTGCGCTTTTCGAGAAATCCAAGGAAGACCTGGGGTACGGGCTGCTGCTCAAGAAATACACCCCCAGCGTGGTGGATGCGACGCCGGAGCAGATCAGGATGGCGGCAAACGACACCATTCCAAAAGTCGCACCGATGTTCTGGACTTTCAGGATCATGGTCGCCCTGGGTTTCTGGTTCCTGATCCTGTTCGTTGCGAGCTTCTATTTCGTCGCAAAGCGCACCATCGCGGAAAACAGAACGCTTTTGAAGCTGGCCCTGTACAGCATTCCGCTGCCCTGGATTGCCGCAGAGATGGGCTGGATCGTCGCCGAATATGGGCGTCAGCCATGGACCATCAGCGGGATTTTGCCGACGCAACTGAGTCCGTCCAACCTTGCGCCATCCAGCCTGTATTTCAGCCTTGCAGGGTTCGTCGGGTTTTACAGTCTGCTGCTCGTCGCCGAGCTTTACCTGATGTTCAAATATGCCCGCCTTGGCCCCCAAAGTTTGCATAACGGCCGCTACGGCATTCAAGAAGCTTGAGGAGGGGATCATGATATTCGACTATGCAACACTCAAAATCATTTGGTGGCTTTTCGTGGGCATTCTCCTGGTCGGTTTTGCCATCACCGACGGCTTCGATCTGGGCGTGGGCGCGCTGCTTCCCTTCCTGGGCAAGAACGACGAGGAGCGGCGCGTGATCATCAACTCGGTAGGCGCGACCTGGGAAGGCAATCAGGTCTGGTTCATCACCGCGGGCGGTGCCATCTTCGCTGCCTGGCCGCTCGTTTATGCCACGGCGTTTTCCGGTTTTTACATCGCCCTTATTCTCACCCTGTTCTCGCTCTTCTTCAGGCCGGTGGGTTTCGATTACAGGAGCAAGGTCGAAGATCCACGCTGGCGGACCGCCTGGGACTGGGGGCTTTTTGCCGGAGGGTTCGTGCCCAGCCTGATTTTTGGGGTTGCTTTCGGCAATCTGTTGCAGGGGGTGCCGTTCAGCTTCGATCAGGACATGCGCGTCACCTATGCGGGGACATTCTGGGCGCTGCTTAATCCTTTCGCGCTGCTCGCAGGGGTCGTGAGCCTTTCCATGCTGCTCATGCACGGGGCGACCTACCTCAGAATCAGGACGGAAGGCGTGATCGAGAAGCGCGCAGTTGTGGCTGGAAAGTATGCGGCGATGTTGCTCATCGTCACCTTCGCCCTCGCAGGACTCTGGGTTGTCAAGGGAATAGAAGGCTACAAGATCGTTTCGATGCTCTCGGCCAATGTATCCTCCACGCCGCTCGACAAGGTGGTCGAGCGATCTGCAGGCGCCTGGCTTTCCAACTACGGTGCTTATCCTGTGCTGTGGCTCGCCCCTGCCCTGGGCTTTCTCGGGGCGCTATTGACGATCATGCTCTCCTCAAAGGGCAAGGCGGTTGCTGCTTTCGTTGCAAGTTCGGTGTCCTTGGCAGGCGTGATCCTGACGGCGGGAATCGCGATGTTCCCCTTCGTGATGCCTTCCAGTTCGGATCCCCAGAGCAGCCTGACGGTATGGGACTCTGTTTCCAGCCACGGGACGCTGCAGATCATGTTCTGGGTGGTCGTCGTCTTTCTTCCCATCATCCTCGCGTACACATCATGGGTTTACCGGGTGTTGCGCGGCAAGATCACGGTCGAGACCATACGCGCGAACGATCACAACGTTTACTGAAAGGAAGAAACATGTGGTATTTTTCATGGATCCTCGGCGTAGGGCTTGCGATGGCATTCGGCATCATCAACGTGCTTTGGCTTGAGGCCGAATACTTTTGCAAGGCCGATATCGAGGCGGCCAAGAACGGGAATGATCGGGTAGAATAACGCTTTTTGCCCGAGATGGATTTGTCTGAAGCAGTCAGTAAGGAGGTGAAGGCCACCCTCGAAGAAGATATCGGGGAGGGGGATGTCACTGCGAAGCTCATCCCGGAAGGAGCCGTGGCACATGCCACCGTGATCAGCCGGGAGAATGCCGTGCTTTGCGGCACCTTCTGGTTCGAGTCCTGTTTCAGAATGCTCGACCCCGGCGTCGAGATCGTCTGGCAGGTGAGAGAAGGCGGCGAAATCAGGCCGCGGGATGCGCTCTGCACTGTCCGGGGCAATGCACGTGCCCTGCTCACTGCCGAGCGCAGCGCGCTCAATTTCCTGCAACTGCTCTCCGGAATCGCCACGAAAACGAGAAAGTTCGTGAAAGCGGTCGAAGGCACGCATGCGCTTGTCATGGATACCCGAAAGACGCTTCCCGGACTCAGGTTTGCCCAGAAGTACGCCGTGAGGGTGGGGGGCGGGAGCAATCAGAGGATGGGGTTGCATGACGCCATCCTTATCAAGGAAAACCATATCGCAGCTTGCGGCGGCGTGAAAGCCGCGCTGGATGCGGCTGCGAAAGTGCACAATGTTCCGGTTCAGATCGAGGTGGAGAGCATGAAGGAGCTTGAAGAGGCCCTGGATGCCGGCGCGAAGCTCGTTTTGCTCGACAATTTCGATATCGACGGCTTGAAACAGGCCGTCGAATTCACCCGGGGCCGGGCGGCTCTGGAAGCTTCCGGCGGGGTGAGACTCGATACCGTGAGAAGCATCGCGCTCACCGGGGTCGACCGCATTTCCGTGGGCGAACTGACCAAGGATGTAAAGGCGATCGACCTTTCCATGCGCCTCCAGGTCACCCAGCTCGCCTAAGGAAGCCCTGAACAAGTCGCACATGAGCCGCGTTGCAGAGAAAATCGAGATGGTAGCGAGAAGCGCGACGCAGGTCGTAGCCGGGTCTACGACGCCAAGGAGCGCGGCAAAGCGAGCGCTCGATTTTCGCGCAACCCTTTCGGGACGGGGCTTTACGGGCGATTCTCTTTGTCGCTCGACTTGCGAAGGGAACAACCATTCGCTGCGCCTCGCTTCGCGAGTCTCATCCCGTAAAGCCGACCGTCGCGGCCACGCGGGACTTGTTCAGAGCTTCCCTAAGGCCTGTTAACAATAGGCCCTCCTGATTTATTTCGCCAGATTTTCCAGGATGATTTTCTCGATCGAGCTGCGGGTCGCGTCCACCGTGACCGGCCTCGTGCTCTGGGCGATCGCGGTGTCCGGATCCTTGAGCCCGTGCCCGGTGAGGGTGCAGACGATGGTGGAGCCTTCTTCTATCTTTCCCCGCTCAATATCCATCAGCACTCCTGCAAGCGACGTTGCAGATGCGGGTTCGCAGAAAATGCCTTCGCTCTGCGCGAGCAGCTTTTGAACTTTCAGAATTTCCGAGTCAGTGCATTCGTCGAACCATCCTCCGGATTCTTCCTTGACCTGCCAGGCCTGCTTCCACGAAACGGGGTGGCCGATGCGGATTGCGGTTGCGACCGTCTCGGGATCGTCCACGAAGGCGAGGCGGGAGAAGGGGGCTGAGCCGGCAGCCTGATAGCCGAGCATTTTCGGACGCTTCGTTGCTGCGATCTCCTTATGGTAGGGACATTTTCCTTCGCAGTGCACGCAGGACCGGGTATTCTGGCAGACGGATTCCGAATAGCCGATCCAGTGCGCGGTGATGTTCCCCGCGTTGCCAACGGGAAGCGCATGATAGTCCGGCGCATCCCCGAGTTCCTCGATGATTTCGAAGCTCGCCGTCTTCTGACCCTGCAGCCTGAAAGGATTCACGGAATTGACGATGGTCACCGGAGCGCTTTCGGCGACTTCGCGCACCAGACGCATGCCGTCGTCGAAATTGCCGTTGATCTGGATGACGACTGAACCGTGCATCATCGCCTGGGAGAGCTTGCCGAGGGCGATCTTGCCTTCCGGGATCAGCACGAATGAGGTGATGCCGGCTCGCGAGGCATAGGCTGCCGCTGCCGCCGAAGTATTGCCTGTGGAAGCGCAGATGATCGCTTTCGAACCCGCTTCGACCGCCTTGGTGACGGCCATGGTCATTCCCCTGTCCTTGAAGGAGCCTGTGGGGTTGAGTCCCTCGAATTTCACCAGGATGCGTACATCCTTCCCGAGTTTTTTGGGCAGGTTCTTGAGTTCGATGAGCGGGGTGTTTCCCTCGCCCAGGGAGATGATCGGGGTGTCAGGTCCCACCGGGAGCCTGTTTCGGTAGCGTTCGATGAGTCCGGTGTAATGTTTCATTTTCAGTTCCTGTTGAGTTCTTCGAGTCTGATTTTCTTGACGTTTCCTGAAATCACGGGAAGCGCTTCGATTTTCGAGATGGCGCAATCGATGTGTTTCTCCAGGGTTCGATGGGTGAGCATGATGATGTCCACATGCTCCTCGCCCTCAATCGGTTCCTTCTGGACCATGGCGTCGATGGAGATGCCGAGGTCGGCGAGAATTCGCGTCACATCCGCAAGCACTCCAGGTTTGTCGAATGCCCGCATCCTGAGGTAATAGGCGGTTTCCACTTCGCTCATCGGCAGGATTGCGACATCCGACATCGCATCGGGCTGGAAGGCGAGGTGGGGGACACGGTGCTCCGGGTCCGAAGTGTGCATCCGCGTGACATCCACAAGATCGGCCACCACGGCGGACGCCGTGGGCTCGGAACCTGCGCCAGCCCCGTAATACATGGTTGCCCCGACCGCATCGCCCTTCACAAGGATGGCGTTCATCACGCCTTCCACGTTCGCGATCAGGCGTTTTGCCGGAATCAATGTGGGATGGACGCGAAGCTCTATGCCTTTTTCGGTGCGCTTGGTGATGCCCAGCAGCTTGATCCTGTAGCCCAGTTCTTCGGCATAGGTAATGTCTTCACGGGTCAGCTTCGAGATGCCTTCGGTGTAAGCCTTGTCGAACTGGGTAGGGATGCCGAAGGCGATTGAGGCCATGATGGTGAGCTTGTGCGCGGCATCTATCCCCTCGATGTCGAAAGTGGGGTCCGCTTCCGCATAACCGAGAGCCTGCGCATCCTTCAAAGCGTCCTCGAAGCTCGCGCCTTTTTCTCGCATCTCCGAGAGAATATAGTTGCTGGTGCCGTTGATGATGCCTGCGATCCATTCTATGCGGTTTGCAGTCAGTCCTTCGCGCAGCGCCTTGATGATCGGGATGCCGCCTGCGACAGCGGCTTCGAAGGCGACGATCACCCCCGCCTTTTGGGCTGCCGCGAAGATCTCGTTGCCGTATAAGGCGAGCAGCGCCTTGTTTGCCGTAACCACATGCTTGCCGTTCTTGATCGCTTCCAGTACGAGTTCGCGGGCAACCGTGGTACCGCCGATCAGTTCGACCACGATGTCGATGTCGGGACTGGATACCACCTGGAAGGCGTCATCCGTGACAATGGCCGATCCGCCCGCAAGCTTCTTCGCCTTTTCGATATCGCGGTCGGCGATCATGGCTATCCGGATTTCCCGGCCCGCCCTGCGCGTGATTTCTTCCGCATTTCTGGATAATACCCTGAAGGTTCCGGAACCCACGGTGCCGATTCCCAAAAGGCCTACATTGATTGCTTTCATGTTTTATCTTTTCGTCGATTGAATTTGAAATCAGGAAATATGGCGCTTGCGGTATTGATCCAGGAAGCGCTCTATGCGCCCGATGGCCTCATTGAGGTCGTCGACATTCGGCAAAAAGACCACCCTGAAATGATCGGGCTCAATCCAGTTGAATCCCGTGCCCTGAACCACAAGCACCCTTTCCTTCTGCAGGAGTTCCAGAACGAACTGCTGGTCGTCCGCGATCGGATACATTTTGGGGTCCAGCTTCGGGAAAAGATACATCGCAGCTTTCGGCTTGACGCAGCTTACTCCCGGTATCGCGGTCAGAAGTTCCCAGGCGGCATCCCTTTGCTTGCAAAGACGGCCGGATGGCGCAACCAGGTCGTCGATGCTCTGGTATCCACCCAAAGCGGTCTGTATTCCGTATTGTGCGGGGACATTGGCGCAAAGCCTCATCGAGGCGAGCATGGTGAGCCCCTCGATATAATCCCGTGCATGATGTTTTTCCCCGGAGACCACGAGCCACCCCGCCCGGTATCCCGCAGCGCGGTAATTCTTGGAAAGCCCGTTGAAGGTGATGCAGAGGACATCTTCGGCGAGAGAGGCGATCGAGGTATGCGTATGCCCGTCGTAGAGCACCTTGTCGTAGATTTCGTCGGAATAGAGGATGAGCTGATGGGTCCTTGCGATTTCGACGATTTCCTCGAGAAGCGCCACGGGATACAGCGCCCCGGTCGGATTGTTGGGGTTGATGAGCACGATGGCCCGGGTGTTCGGCGTGATTTTCCCCCGGATGTCGTCGCAGTCGGGCAGCCAGTCCGACTGCTCGTCGCAGATGTAATGAACGGGATTGCCGCCTGCGAGCGTCACTGCCGCCGTCCAGAGCGGATAATCCGGAGAGGGAATCAGCACTTCGTCGCCGTTGTTCAACAGGCCCTGCATCGCCATCACGATCAGTTCCGAAACTCCGTTCCCGATATAAATATCCTCGATCCGGACATTCTGGATCTTCTTTTCCTGCGTGTAGTGCATGATCGCCTTGCGCGCAGAGAACAGGCCGTTCGAGTCCGAATAGCCGGACGCATTGGGAAGGTTGCGGATCACGTCCTGAATGATTTCTTCCGGCGCATCGAAACCGAAAGGAGCGGGGTTTCCGATATTGAGCTTGATGATGCGGTGCCCTTCCTCCTCCATCTGCCTGGCATGGGCCATCACCGGGCCCCTGATGTCGTAGCAGACGTTGGAAAGTTTGGAAGATTTTTGAATGGGTTGCACGAATTCTGTCCTCGTTGAGCCTCAGGAAAGGCCGTCCTTCTTGAACATGTCCTTGATGCCGCGCACCGCCTGCCTGATGCGGGCCTCGTTTTGGCTCCGGCATAACATCGTTATGAGGCCGATGTGAGCCTCCACCGAAACTCGGCCCGTAATCATATCAAACCGTCCTTCTTGAACATTTCCTTGATTCCGCGAACGGCCTGTCTGATGCGGGCCTCGTTTTCAATCAGTGCGAAGCGCACATGGTCGTCGCCGTATTCTCCGAATCCGATTCCGGGAGATATGGCGACCTTGGCCTCATGCAGGAGCTTCTTCGCGAATTCCAGCGATCCCATTTTGAGATAGGGTTCGGGGATCTTCGCCCACACATACATGCTCGCCTTCGGGTTTTCGACCTTCCATCCCGCGCCGTGCAATCCGGAAACCAGAACGTCCCTTCTTTTCTGGTACATCTGCCTGATTTCCTCGACGCATTCCTGCGGCCCTTCGAGCGCCAGGATGGAAGCCACCTGGATGGGCGTGAACGTGCCGTAGTCGTGATAGCTTTTCATCCTTGCCAGGGCTGCGACGAGATCGCGGTTCCCGACCATGAATCCCACGCGCCACCCGGCCATGTTGTAGCTCTTGCTCATGGTGAAAAATTCGACCGCGATATCGGAGGCGCCCGGGACTTCCATGATCGAAGGGGCCCTGTAGCCGTCGAAAACGATGTCGGCATAGGCGAGATCGTGAACCACGTAAATGCCGTGCTCCTTCGCCAGGCTGACGACGCGCTCGAAAAAGGGCAGTTCAACGCACTGGGCGGTCGGGTTGCTGGGGAAATTGAGAATCAGCATTTTCGGCTTGGGATAGGAATCCCTGATCGCTTTTTCCAGCTCCTCGAAAAAATCGATCCCCGGCGTCATCGGAATGTGGCGTATGTCCGCCCCTGCGATGACCGGGCCGTAAATGTGGATCGGATAGCTCGGATTGGGAACCAGTACGATGTCGCCTGAACCCAGAGTGGCGAGCGCGAGATGGGCGATGCCTTCCTTGGACCCTATCGTGACGATGGCCTCCTTTTCCGGGTCGAGATCGACATCAAAGCGGCGCTTGTACCAGTTGCAGATGGCTCGCCTGAGCCGAGGGATGCCCTTCGAGACGGAATAGCGGTGGGTTGCGCCTTTTCTTGCCGTCTCGATCATCTTGTCGAGGATGTGCTGAGGGGTGGGTTGGTCGGGATTGCCCATGGAAAGGTCGATGATGTCCTCGCCGGCCTTGCGCGCAGCCGCCTTGAGTTCTCCCGTGATATTGAAAACATAGGGGGGCAGCCGCTTGATTCTGTAAAACTCTTCCATGGGGCTCTTGATCGTGGGGGCGGAAAGACTCGCGCGCATCTTCCGCGAAAAGCTATAATCTTACCTGAGCGCGAATTATGCCGCAAATGGAGAAACTGCATGAAGCTGCACCAGGATATCCCTTCCGGATTGAACCGGATCACGGGCTATGGCGAGGGTTACGTGATGGTCAACGGCGAGCGTTTCGAATGCAGCCTGATCGTCATGCCGGAAATGCTGATGGATGCATGGCAAGTGCCGGGTTTCGATGCGCTTGCAAAGCCCCATTTCGAACCCCTGCTGGCCGTCTCTCCCGAGATACTGCTGCTCGGGACGGGAGGGAGGCAGCGCTTTCCCCATCCGAAAACTTTCCAGGGACTTTATGATGCAGGGATCGGCGTGGAAGTCATGGATTCTGCTGCTGCCTGCCGTACCTATAATATTCTGATGGGAGAGGGCAGGCGGGTTGCCGCCGCACTGATCCTGCCCTGATGAAGTCCCTGAAGCACAGGCCAACCTGGATTGCGACCGGCGCGGCGGGAGTCGGGCTGCTGGTGTACCTGTCGCTCACGACCCGTCCGCACCATATATTGACGCTTTCTTTGGGGCCCTATTCGCTCGGGGACAAGATCGAGCATGTTCTTGCGTTTGCAGTACCGATGCTCTGGTTCGGACAAATTCTCCGCTCGCGCCCCGACAGGATCGTCGTCGCGGGTTTTCTGATTGTCCTGGGGGCGGTTCTCGAATGGGGGCAATGGGAAATCGGGGGCTATCCCGAGATCGAATACGGCGATATTATCGCGAGCAGCCTCGGCGTGGCGGCAGGATGGCTGCTGCTCAATACCCGGCTCGCGCGCATTATCCACTTTATCGATTCATGCCTGTAGGCCGGCAAGCGCCCTGATGTGGGCGAGCGCAGAGCCTCCGAGAGAGCGGAGTTCGTAGCCGCCTTCCAATGTCGAAACCATTCGTCCCTGCGCATGCCTTCCGGCGATTTCCCTGATTTTTTGCGTTACCCAGGCATAATCCGCATCATTGAAAGCAAGCCCCGCCATATTGTCATCGATATGCGCATCGAATCCTGCCGAGAAGAAAATCATTTGGGGCTTGAATGCTTCGAGGGCCGGAACCCAGTCGTTTTCGACGGCTTCCCGCAGCGCTGCGCCGCCGCTTCCCATGGGCAGGGGGATGTTCACCATGCGACTGGAGCGCCCTTCTATCCCGCCGTATGGATAGAAGGGATGCTGGAAGATCGAGACCATCAATACACGGGAGTCATTTCTGAAAATGTCTTCGGTACCGTTGCCGTGATGGACGTCGAAATCGACGATGGCGACCCGTTCGAGTCCGTGATGCGAGAGCGCATGCGCGGCCCCGACTGCCACGTTGTTGAAGATGCAAAATCCCATCGCTTTTTCCCGCGTCGCATGATGCCCGGGCGGCCTGACATTGCAGAATGCGCTTGTGATTTTTCCGGACAGGACATGGTCCACGCCCGAGACGACGGCGCCTGCTGCCCGTCTCGCAGCCTGCAAGGTATGCTGGTTCATGAAGGTGTCGGGGTCGAGTTGAATCAGGCCGGATTTGGGCGAGGCGGTTTCGATTTCCCGGACATAACCTTCGGAATGGACCCGTTCGAGCTGTTCATGCGTGGCGAGCGGGGCGTCTAATTGAAGCAGGTCGAGGCCGGATGCGCTGAGCACATCCGTGATCGCTTTCAGCCTTTCCGGGCATTCCGGATGCCATGGTCCCATTTCATGCAACAGGCAGTCCGGGTGGCTGATGATGGCAGGTCGGCTCATGCTCCATTCTAGCACCGGGACTGCAGGTGATTGCTAAGGAAGCCCTGAACAAGTCCCGCGTGGCCGTGACGGTCGCTTTGTGGGATGAGACTCGCGAAGCGAGGCGCAGCGAATGGTCATTCCCTTCGCAAATCGAGCGACAAGGAGGATCGCCCGCAAAGCCCCGTCCCGAAAGGGTTGCGTGAAGATCGAGCGCTCGCTTTGTCGCCCTCCTGGGCATTGACCCGGCTACAATCTGCGTCGTGCTTCGTGCGATCATCTCGATTTGGCCGTACCTCGAAACTACGCTTCGCTCCGTTTTCCCAGCAACACGGCTCATGTGCGACTTGTTCAGGGCTTCCCTAATGAACATTCCTCATCCAGGCCGGGTTTTTCGACCAGGCGTTCATCCATCCCGGAACGGCATCCCATGGCATCGGTTCCGCTATGCCGTAGCCCTGCGCAAATCCGCAACCCATCCTGACCAGCATCTGGCCCTGCAAGGTCGACTCCAGCCCTTCTGCGATCACCTCCAGGTTGAAGATTTTGGACAGGCTGACAATGCTGCGTATGATCGCCAGGTTATCCTTGTTTTCCAGCATGTCGGCCACGAAGCTCCGGTCGATCTTGATCCTGTCCACCGGCAGATTCTTGAGGTAGGAAAGAGAGGAATAGCCCGTTCCGAAATCGTCCAGGGAAAGCCTGACGCCGATGTCCCTGCAGCCAGACAAAATCTGCAGGATGGAATCGAAATCCGCTATGGCGGTCGTCTCAAGGATTTCAATCTCGATGCGGGAAGGCTCCACTTCGGGATGTGCCTCGAATGCGGCTTTGAGCATGGCGAGAAAATCGGGGTCCAGGAGCTGACGTCCGGCGACATTGATGCTGACCTCTATCACGAGGCCAATGTTTTGCCACGCCTCCACCTGTTCCATGACCTTGTTGATCACCCAGGCGCCGATATCGACGATCAATTGCGTGTCCTGAACAGCGGGCAGGAAGTCGCGGGGGAGAATCAATGTGCCGAGATCTGGATCCTGCCAGCGAATGAGCGCTTCGAGCCCCGTGACCCGGCCGCTCTTGAGATTGATCTTCGGTTGATAATAAAGGCGAAGTTCGCCGTTCTTCAGTGCAGAGGCAATCCGGATCTGGCGTTCATGGTTCTTCCGCGCCATGACATCCATCCTGGAATCGAAGAAATGATATTGGTCCCGTCCTGACTGCTTGGCGTGGTACATGGCCATGTCGGCCTGCCGCAAAAGGGTCTCCGGCTCGGCGTCGTTTTCCGGGTAGAGCGCAACGCCGATGCTGGGGGACACGGAAACCGGCATGCCGTCGATGAGAAAAGGCGAATTGATCGTGCTCATGATGCGGTCCAGGCTGCTTTGTACTTCATGTTTGTCGGATGATTCCTGCAAGACCACGAATTCGTCTCCCCCGATGCGGGCGGCGGTGTCTTCGGCGCGGATTGCCTTTTTCAACCTCAAGGCGACTTCCTTCAGCAGCATGTCTCCTGCGGCATGGCCTAGATTGTCGTTGACCGCCTTGAAGCCGTCCAGATCGATGAACAGCACGGCGAGCATCTTGCCCTGCCTTTTCACGCTGGCCATGGAATGTATCAGACGGTCATGCAGCAATACCCGGTTGAGCAGTCCTGTCAACGCATCGTGGCCGGCTTGCCAAAGCAGCTGTTTGTCACCGCTGATGTCATGGAAGACGATTACCGCACCTGTGGTTTCACCGGCATCGTTCTCGATGGGCGCTGTTGATTCGTCTATGCCGATTTCTGAACCATCCTTGCGGACGAGAAGAAGGTCCCTTCTTGATCTGGCTGCATCCCCCCCCTCGAAGGCTGCCAGGGTCGTGTTTTCGGCAGTTTCACGGCTGGTTTCGATAAGTATCGACGTCCCCCCTGTTTTCAGTAGCACGGGGATTTAGAGTCCGATGATACTATAACCGATTTTCTTGCCAATTGCTTTGCGTAGGCCGATGGCGTTAAGCCGCCCAATGCTTTTTTCGGTCGTTCCT
>Ga0315298_1001290_pt1 | contig 46763 bp, 18 predicted proteins | sample WHS_1_MG_FD_203077 | JGI IMG/M metagenome (GOLD analysis project Ga0315298, IMG submission 203077) | Extremophilic microbial mat communities from Washburn Hot Springs, YNP, Wyoming, USA - WHS_1_MG | ecosystem: Environmental > Aquatic > Thermal springs > Hot (42-90C) | place: USA: Wyoming...
AAACCCGGCCCTTGCCGTATGGCTTGACCCATGCCAGGGCGAAATCGGTCTGTTTGCGGTCGATCCAGCGCACGCCCATGTTGGTCGTAGCCGGGTCGATCGACAACAACACGCGGAGTTTGGACCGGTCGTAGGGCGGCCCGTACTGGTAGATCTCGTCCGTTATGCGGAAATCCTTGCCGCCAAACGCCGCCACCAAAGGGTGCCCCGGCTCTTCGACGCAAACGCCTACCTCCTCGGCCCAAGGATGCCCCGTGAAGGTCGCGCCCATCAATTCGGTGAACTCAGGCCAGTGCCGGTTGGCCGCTATCGCAAAATGGATGCACACGATGCCGCCGCCCTGGTGTACAAACCCCAGGCAGCTCTTGCGCAGCGCCGCCTCGACCTCGGTGGCCGTGGAGCCCAGCCTTTTCAGCGGCTCCTTGGCCAAATCGGCAGCGGTGGGCGTTATCCACGGGCCCGAGGCATTGTTGAGCACTATGGCGTCGAAGCGCTTGAGGCTGTCGGGTACGAAAACCGCCAGATCGTCGCTGACGACCGGCGTGTAAGCGCCAGTCTCTTCGCCAATTGCCCGGAACGCCTCTTCTCCATAAGGGATGCAGTATCCCTTATGCGGGTCCTTTTCCATCAAGTGCGCCGGGGTATTCCAGATGAGCACGGTGCGCGGCTGCCGGGCCTTCGCTTGGGGCTTGAGTTGCCGGGCCGCCTGGCGAATCTGCTGGGCATGGTGCGGCGGCACTTGTGCAGGCGCGGTGTTGCCTGCCAACAAGAGTGCCCCGGCAACCATCGCTGTCATGTGAAAGCGTATTGGGTTCATGTGTGCACTCCGGATGACAAACCGAAAGCAGCGCCGACGGGAAGCCAACTGCCCTAGCGATATTAGCCCTATCGATATTGACGCCGCGTGCCGATCGCCGTCAAGGGCCGTCGCAAGAGGCGATTTTTTGGCGCCACAGCGGGACGGAGAACATAGGCATTCTCAGTCGGAAAACCGCGGCACCACGCCCGGGCAAGCCTCGTGATCAGCTTGGGGCGGGGCCGGAGGTGGCTGGCAAGCGGGCAATGGCCCGGGCGGGGCCGTGGGCTCGCCCCCGCTTTCTGGTGGAACGGCCCGCGAATTCCGTGCGGCCGCGACGACTGGCAAAGCTGGGTGGGGTTGCGCGATGTTTCGGGCTTTTTTCGTCCCTTTGACGCTGCCCGTGGTTCTCTTTTTGGGGTATATGTCTATAATCGGGCGTTGAGCGGTCTTGCGCGCCTCGCATTGTTCAGCGGGACGGTCCGCCCAAGGCCCGGCTTTGCCCCGACCGGGTGTCCGGTTGCTGGGTTGGAGTTTCGACGTCACGCAAAGAGAGGAAGCGACCCGTGTCCAAAGAGAAACCCGAACACGAAGAACCCACGGCTCAGACCCCCGCGGAAGGGGCCGCCCCCACGGAACCGGCCCAGTCTCAGGCGCCGCCGCAGGCCCAGGCCCCGCAGATTCAGCGGATTCAGGTGCAGATTGACGACACCAAGGCCGTGGCCAGCTACGCCAACTTCTGCCGCGTGACAGGTACGCCGGAAGAGCTGATCATCGACTTCGGGCTCAATCCGCAGCCCATGGGCGTACCCACGCAGCCCATCGTCATCACCCAGCGGATCATCACCAACTTCTACACGGCCAAACGAATGCTGCATGCCCTCCAGTTGACCGTCCAGCGGCATGAAGCCACGTTCGGCGTGCTGGAGACGGACGTGCAGAAGCGGGTCCGGCCGGGCTTGATGAGCCAGCCCCGCTAAGGCCTCTCCGCCCAGCGGCTGCTTGCTGCCCTGAAACTCAGCCCCGCTTGTCCTGGCACGAGGGCAAGCGGGGCCCGCAGGGCATAGCGTGCCAACTTGGCTTGTCGGGTGGGTACAAAGAGACCCCCGATCGGCCTCGGCAGAGCGTAGCGCTTTCACCCCGGAGGGCCGGCCTGGGGGTTTACCAGTCCTCCAGAATCAGGTCGTGCAGGAAGTTGCCGATCGATTCCGTGTCGCCATCGGTGCCGCTGACTGAGCGGACCCGGACGCGGTGGAACTTGTGGGCCTCGATCACGTAGTCGAGGTTCACAGCCGACAGGCGGACCCAATCGCCATCGGCTTCCAGCAGGTCGGCCAGGGCCGAGTCGGTGATCTGAGCGGTATCGACCAACTCGTCGGTCCCATAGGCGACGACCTTTTCGAACCCCCAGACACGGCTGGAGTAGCCGGCCCCGCGGAGGGTCGTATCGGCTGGGGCGGCGGTCAAAGTATCCGCGCCGTTTGTGCCGTACAGGTAGGCCTCGTCCTTGGCCGGGCCCCGCTGCGAGAACCCGTAGATATTGCGGAATCCCTCGACGCGGTTGAGGAACAGGCCGGCCACCTGCATCTGGGCCCAGCCGAGGTCCGGTCGCGAAGTCAGCACGTCGGGTTGCGCAGAATCGGAGTCGCGGAGGATGGCGGTATCCGTGCCGCCTTGGCCGATAGCCGTAACGCTATCGAACCCAGTCGCCCGGACGTAAAAGGCATTGCCCGCACCGTTGAGGCTCGCCCATGTGGGGGTTCCCGCCACGGGGCCCTCGCCCACGAAGGTATCGTTGCCGGAGGAGCCGCGGAGCAGTGCCGTGTCGGTCGCAATGCCGGGCGTGGCATAGCCGAAGACGTAGCGGAAGTTTTCGGCCGTGTTGACCACCGTGCCGCTGGTCATGCGCCCCCAGTTGGGTTGGGCTTCGAAGCTGTCGCTGCCGCTGGGCGAGTCGTACAGCCGGGCCACATCGTTCCCTCCCTCGCCTCGGGCGGTAACGTTTTCGAACCCGGTCACCCGCGCCACGTAGCCCGTGCCCGAGAGCATTACGTCGCCAGGCCGGGCGCTTAGCACATCCACGCCCGCAGAGCCGTACAGTTGGGCGCTATCGTTGCCGACGCCCACGGGCGTTCCGATGACATCCACGCGGCCGAAGCCGGCGGCAGAGGCCGAGAAGTCGCGGCCGGCAAACTGGCCGGTCAGTTCGGCTCCGCTGGGACGGAAGACCAGCGTATCGGCCGCGTCGGGCGAGTCGTACAGCCGTGCCACGTCGTTCGTCGCGGAGGCGGTCGCTTCGACCCGGTCGAACAGCACGGCGGCGTTATAGTACGCATTGCCGCCGGACATGATGGCCAGGGTCGGCCAGGCCGAGAAGCTATCGCTTTCGGTGGCGCGATCGGTAAACACCGCCGTATCTCTCCCGGAGCCATCGCTGAGGGCCGTCACCATGCGGAAGCCGATGGCGCGGTTCGCGTAGCCGGTGCCGGCAAGCTGGCTGTCGGCCGGGGCGGCGGTGAACGTGTCATCCCCGCTGGTGGCATAGAGGAACGCCTTATCGTTGGTGGTGGCAAAGCCGTGGCTGTTGGCCGCCACTTGGGCGAAGCCATAGACCGCCAGATTCAGGCCGGCGGCATTGGTCAGCCGGGCGCGATTGGACCAGGCCTCGAATCGGTCGTCGCCCGGCGTGCCGTGCAGCGTGACGCTGTCGGCGCCGCCGCCGCTCGAGGCCGTGAACTGCTCCATGGCCGTGGCCGACAACGTGTAAGCCGCCTGTCCCACCGTGCCGGCCATGGTGCCGTGATCCTGCCATAGTTCAATCGTCTCGGCTCCGGACGAACCGTTGAGGATCACCTGATCTCGGCCGCCGTCGCCATCGAGCTGGATGGCATCCACCAGCGATGCGGCGAACTTATAGACGGTGCCGTTGAGGACAATCACGTGGGTGGGACCCGGGGTGAACTCGAAGGTGTCATCGCCGGGCCCGCCCTGGGCGATCACCGTGCGACCTTCCAGCCGCACCGGATCCACGATGCTCACACGGTAGTCTTCCACTTCGCCATCGGCAGCCGTGCCGGTGGGCTCCAGCGGCGTGGTCGAGCTGGAGAAGCGGAAGCGGGCGAAGGTGGTGCCAATCCGTGCCGTGTCAGGCACCCCAACGTTCAACTGGCTGGTGCCGGCCGGCAAGGCCCGCAAGCCGTAGATACGCTCGCCCGGTTCCCACTGGCCGTCGCCGTCCCAGTCGATCCACGCATCGAGGTAACCGGCTTGCGAAGCCGTGACGGTCACCACGGCCTGCGTGCCGCGGACTAAGGTGCCGATGGTCACGCCGTCCTCGTCGTCCGGGCTGCCGCGGGTGTCATCGCCGGTGGCGTCGGCACTGGGAATGCCGTTGGGCTCGGTATCCACGCGGCTGCCCAGGTACAGATTGGGCGTCGTCTGGCGATGGCGGGCACCGTTGTCGGCCAAGAGCGTGGGATAGGGGCTCGGTGCGTCGCCATAGTCCATCGCCCCGTCATCGTTGAGGATCAACACCCGGGCCGTCGGGTCGTCCAGCACGTTGAACCCAGAGCCGTCGGTGGCGAAGTGGACGAAGAAGTTTTCGTCCAGTTCGGCCACGGTCTCGCCCACCACGTTCAGTGTGATGGTGGCGAGCATTTCGGGCCGGCCGCGGACCGCCCGGAACACCTGGTAATTGCCCCCTTCGTAGCTCCGCCACACCACCAGTGCGTCGGAGACCAAGGGATGGGCATCGAAAACGGTGTTCTTCGAGACGTTTTCGGGAATCTGATTCAAGCCGATCTCGGCGTAGAAGACCTCCCAGTCGCTGCCGTCGTAGGCGTGCCACACCACGCGGTTGCCGGCGACTACCGGCGTCTCGGCATAGAACATGCCGCCGGAGATGTTCACCGGCACGGCCGCGGGACCCAGACTCAGATCGTAGGCGTAGATGGACGACTGCGTGCCGGAAATCGACTGCCAGACCAGATTGCTGCCCGAGATGTGCGGCTCCACATCGTTGTCGCTGTTGGAGGTGACAAGCCGCGTGGTGCCTGCGGCGATGTCGTAGAGAGCGATCTCGTAGTCCGTGCCGTCGAAGTCCTCCCACACCACGTAGTTGCCGTCGACTTGCGGCTTGCGATCGTCGCGGGCATCGTTGGTCAACTGCCGGGTCGTGGTGCCGTCGTAGAGGAAGATTTCCCGGTCCACGCCGTCGTCGCCATACCACACCACGTTGGGGCCGCTGACCAACGGCGCGAAGTTATCGACCGAAACCAGCGACACCCGCTGCGGGCCGGCTTGCGGGTTCTGCAGGTCGAACACATACACCTGCCGCCGCGGCGACTCGCTGGACCACCAGGTGACAAACCGGTCGGATACTTGCGGCTCGTTGTCGTCTACATCGTTGGATGTCAGCCGCGTGATCTGGCCGGTGGGAATGTCGTAATGGAAGATCTCGCGGTCGGCTTCACCCTCGGGTTTGCCCGACCAGACGATGTGGTCGCCGAATACCACGGCGGCCCGATTGTCGAAGCTTTCTCCGCTGATCTTGCGAGTGACGGCATCGCCGGTGGCCGTGTTTTCCTCGTACAAGTAGATATCCCAGTCGCTGCCGGTCCACTCTTCCCACACAATACGATTGCCCCACACCGAGTAATCGTACTCGTTGGTGCTCTTGCGGGTGATCTGGCGCAGGTTCCACGCGCCGAGCGGCGTCCCGCCCGGGCTGATGGTTATCGTGGCGGGAGGCGTCTGCGGCACGGCCACGTAGTCGGCCGGTGCTGTGGCCGTACCGTTGGCCGTGTAGTAAGTGAGTGTAATCGGGGCGCCGTACGATTCGGTTACGCGGAGCGTTACCTGCACGGGCGTCAGACCGCTGTTGCCTTCGACGACCGTGGCATCGCTCACTTCGATGTGGGCCACCTTGTAGTCGCCAAAGTTCACGTTATCCACGGTCTGCTGGTCGGCCAGGGTGAACCCGTAGCCGAAGCTCCACCGCGTCACCAGCGGGCTGGTTTGCGGATCGTAGAGGATGTTGCGGTCCCGGCCGGAGAAGACTACAGTGTCGGCCACTGCCCGGGCCGCCAGGTTCGGGATCTTAGCGTTGTTGACGGCCGTGGCGATTGCGCCGGCCACTGTGGCCGCCGAGTCGGCCAGCGTGAACGGCACCCGGATGTGTTGCGGGTTGGTGAGCTGGTTGTTCGAGTCGAACTCGAACACGTAGTTCGTGGTGCCCGCCGTCAGCGCGAAGGTCTTGCCATCCAGATATCCCTGCGAAGGAGCCGGCGGCGGAGGCGGCGGCGTGGGTTGCCAGTTGCCCGGCACCGCCTGGATCGCGCCGATGTGGTTGGGCGTGGTCTGCATCCAGCCGTCTTCCACCACCTCGCGAACGATGTACTGGCCGGGGAACAGGCCGGTGAACTCGTAGTACCCCGTCTCGTCCACGTTGGCCGTGGCCGGATCGTCACGGCGGGTGAAAGTCGAGACCTCGGTGGCGGGGTCGTACACCCCGTCGTTGTTGCTATCGAGATAGACCAGCACGCCAGCCCGGCCGGGCTCGACGCCCACTGGCCGGCCCGTGGCCGGATCGAACCGGAACGTGTACTCCCCGCCTGCCTGCAACTGGGCCAATTCGGCCGGCGTGCGCGGCTGGGCCAGGATGAAGTACGGCTGGCCGCTGCCCCCGTTGAACCCCACGATCGCCCCTGTGCTCGTGTCGGTCCACTCCAGGTTGTCGTAGCGGAAGGCCACCACGTCGCCCGCCGGATCGTCCTCGATGTACAGCTTGAAGGTATTCAGCTTGTCAATCATCTGCGGGAAGTAGCCCACCGCCGTCCAGTCCACCTCCAGGAACCGATGGCCCCGAGCATTGGTGCCGGTCAGCACCGTGATGGTCCCTTGACCGCGGGTATCCACGTCGGCCCAGAACGGGGCCACAATCGCCTCGGGCTGTGGGAACGAACCGCGGAAGTTCGCCACCGGTGCGCTGAAGCTGACGATGCCGTTGGTGGCCACGTAGAACTGGCTGTACCGGTTGCCGTAGAACTCGAAGTCGAACCCCAGCGCCATGGCCGCCGTGGTGCTGTCGTCGGTAGCCCCCAGCACGCTGTTGCCGCCGCCTGTCCACGGGATGGAAATGCCTTGGCTGGCGATCGTCTGGTCCCAGACGCCGTTGGCGTTGCGGTCCTCGAACTTGTAACCGCTGATCTTCCCCGTGCCCACCTCCAGCCTCACGCGGTAATCCTCGACTTCGCCGTAAGGGACGTTGGCCAATTGGGCCGGGTCGGTCCAGTCGGTCACTACCGGGCCGCCAAACTGGGCCCCTTCGGTGCGGTGGAATGCGTCGCTGTAGCGGAACCGCGCGTAGGTGTCGCGCGTCGTGCCGCTGACCAGCGGAGCGAAGAAGTCCAGCGTCTGGCTGCTCGATCCGATCCACACGTCCTGGAACACGTAGTCCTCGGGGTCGGCCCAGCCGTCGCCATCCCAGTCGATCCACCCATTGAGGTAACCACCAGGCGTAGTGGTAGTAACCACGATCTGGTTCATCTGGCCGGCGCGGATGGTCCCGCCGACGAACGTGATGCCGTCCTCGTCGTCGAGATTGTCCAGATCGTCGCCATCGGCGGCGGCACTGGGCAGGCCGTCCGGCTCATGGTCGAACCTGTTCCCCAGGCGGAGGCCGAACGGCGAGCGGAGGTGCACGGCACCGCCGGCCGCCTCAGTGGTCGGATACAGCGGCTCTGGGGCGTCGCCGTGATCGACCGCAGCGATGATCACCGTCATCCGATAGTCTTCTACCTCGCCGTCGTTGGCCGGCCCGGTGGGCACCGGCACCCCGCCCGGATAGGCGGCGTCGCCCGAAGTAAGCCGGAACCGCGCAAACTTGTAGCCGGCCAGCACGTTCGGGACGTCAAAGGCCAGGGTGTGCGTTCCGGCGGCAAGCGGCATGGTGATCGGATCGCCCGTCGCCGGATCCAAGAGCAGCAGCTTCTCCCCGGCGTCGTTCCAATCGCCATCGGCGTTCCAGTCGATCCAGGCATCGAGCTGGCCAGAGCCGCCGCTGATGGTCACCTGGATGGTGGCCTGGGCTCCGCCCACCAGCACAGTGTCCGACAGGTCGATGCCGTCCTCGTCGTCGGCCCCGGTGCGGTCATCGCCATCGGCGGCCGGGGTGGGCTGGCCGTCCAGCTCCGCGTCGATCGACGTGCCCAACATCAGGCCGCTAATGCGATGGCGGGCGGCCTGATCGCCGGTGGTGGCGTTTTGGGTATGCGCGTCGTCGGCGTACATCGGGGCGTCGCCGTAGTCCTCCTCAAAGCGAATGATCTTCAGCCGGTAATCCTCCACCTCGCCATCCGGGGCCTCGCCGGTGGGCGCCATCGGCTGCCCGTTGCTCAAAAGCCCCTGGGTGCTGAAGCGGAAGCGGGCAAAGGTCCAACCCTCGCTGGTCTGCGCCTCGGCCGGCACGTCAAACTCCAGGGCGTTGACCCCGGGGTTGAGCGTGGTAACCGGCAGGCCGGTCTGCGGGTCGAAGAAGACGAGCTTCTCACCGGCATCGAGCCAGTCGCCATCGCGGTTCCAGTCGATCCAGGCATCGAGCACGCCGGCCACCGAGGCGGTAACTTGGATAGTCTTCACCGAGCCGTCCGCGTCGCTCAACAGGCCCAAGTTGCCGAGGAAATCCACGCCGTCGTCCAGGGCGTCGCCCGTGGCGTCGCTGTTTTGCCGGGCGTTCTGCTCGCGGGTCACGCCGCTGCCCAGATACACGCTGCCAAGCACGATGTGCCGGGCCCCGTCGTTCTCTAGCAGGCTGGGATACCGGCCGGGCACCGGCGGCTGGATGCCGTCCCAGGGGTCGGGCGCATCGCCATAGTCCAGGCCGGAGATGGCCACCGTGAACCTTGTGGAGCCGTCGGGCCGGTTGGCCTGGATGGGGTTGTTAGCCAGATCGCGGATGGCCGGCAACAGCTCGATCGTGTACGTGGTCGAAGGCGACCACACCCCTGCGGCCGGGTACAGGGTGATCACGTCGTTGGTTTCGTTGTACACGAAGAAGTAATCGAGCCCTTCGGTCAGGGGCACGCCGTCCTTCAAAAGCACCAGGGCGGTGGGATTCACCGTGGCGTCGTCGATGCCCACCCCGCCGGTGTCGCGAAGCTGGATGCTGAACTGGGTGAGCGTCAGCCCCACCACCGCCACATCGTGCAGCGCGCGGTCGCGGTCCACGCCGGCCGGATCATTGTCCAGCGGATCGACAAGCCAGCCGGTGGGCCCGAAAAAGTCCACGCGGTCAATCGCCCCGCGGTCCTTGAAGACGTTGAGCCCCAGGCCCGGCGGAGAGGCCACCGCGGGATCGTCCATCCGCAACTGGCCGAACATGTCGAACTGCGGGGCCACGATGGGGGAAGGCGGAATCCCGATCGGCTGAAGCACCGAGCTGTAATACGCAGTGCGCTCCTGGAGCGAGTTGATCGAGCTGTCGATGATCAGCGACAGATGATCCGGATAAAAGTTTCCCTTGTCCGGATTGACGAACAGCGGATCTCCTACCGGAATGAACACGGGGAAGCTGCCCGTGGTCGCGCTGCCAGCCACATTCTGCCGGTTGGTCATGCTGAACGCCGTGCTGCCAATCACGGTACCGGCATTGGCCGAACTGGCATCCACAAAAATGCCTACGTCCAGGTTAGCCACCACGTTATTCAGTAGCGTGGGGCTGGCGTTGTTTTGCACGCGGATTCCCGTGCCTCCCGGCGTGCTCCCCTGCGGCCCGTAGATGGTGTTGTTGACGATGCGTCCGAAGGGGATTGCACCCACGGGCTGACCAGCCGGGTTCGCGTCGCCACTGAACAGGATGCCTCCGGTGCCGCTGTAAGCGATCACGTTGTTGGCGATGGCAATACCGCCGACAAGCTGGTTGGGGGCATTGATCGTGCGCCCGGAACCGGGGTGCGGCCAATCATCGCGCTGGGCCGGCTCCACCCGAATTCCCCATTGCTGGGAGTGGAAAATCGAGTTCCCTAGGAGCACGATCTGGCCTTTTTCCCGGGTTGCGTTGCGGTCGCCGATGAGCGGATTTCCCGCTTGGTCGGCATGGAAATACGTTTCGCCCGGCTGAGGGAACGTCACGAAGTACGTGGTATAGTCCATCCCTTCGACGGCCGCGATGTTGATCAGCGCGATGGTGCCGGGCATGGCATTGCCACCGTCGAATTGCGCATTGAGGCGCCCGGCCGTGATTGCCGCCTGGATGGCCTGGGTGACCAAATTGGTGATCCGCCACTGGCTGTCGCTGAAGTCGAAGTAGATGGGGAACGTACCCGCTGGAGGCGTTTGGCTCCCTCCAACATGCAGGTACATGAACTCCACCACGTTGCCGCTGCGGTCCGACAAACGGAAAGTGTCGCCAGGGAGGATCTGAGACCCGGCCGGGGGCAGCAGACGGAAGCGTTCGTCGGCGGCAGCTTCGACTGTGCCCGAGACGATCCGCTGGAGCGGTTGTCCGCCGATCGTGCCTCCCACAGCCACCGCGCCCCACAGGTCCACTCGCTCGCTCGTGGCAATCGAAATCGCCGTCACGCTCAGGCGCCCCTGGTTGAAGGCCTGGTTGATGGCCGCGGCCACGCTGTTTGCCACCGTGCCTGCCGACTGGGCTGCCTGGAAGTACACTGGCACGGCGTTGCCTGTGGCCCCGCCGATCCGGGAATCGAGGAACACGAACTCCTGGCGCTTCACGCCGTCGTCAATCCAGAAGCGGTCACCATGGCCGATGTTGGCCGCCGCAGGAATCTTGAGTGTGAACGCTTGGGTCCAACGGTCGTTGGTGTCGGCCTGGGCAAACAGCCGGGTGACGCGATAGGGGCTGTCGGGCGGAGTCAACAGCACGCCGTACTCATCCCCGCGGCGAATCTCGAGCTGATACGACCCTTGCACCACAATGGGGTCGGTCGGCTGCGGTGGCGGCGCGAAATCGAAGCCCGTCACCCCGGCCGGCGCATTGGTAACCATCTCGCCCCGCTCGGCAAAGCCGATAATCACATCGTCGATGTACCACCCCTCGAAGCTGTTGCTCTGCCCGCGGCGGTAATCGAAATAGCGATTGTTGCCGCGAGCCGTCGAGCCATAGTTTTTATCGGTGGTATCGCCCTGAAGCTGGTTGCTCCAAAAGAGCGGGCCGGCGCGGGTCACCGTGTGCATGTAGACATGCATCAAGGGGTGCCCCTGACCACGGCTGTCGTCCTCGCGCTCGTCGAGCTTGATCGTGGTCTCATTGGGATCGGTGGCGCGCAGGGGGCTGAGCGCCGCGCTCGGGGGCCGGGCGGTGTCGTTTGGGTTCAGTCCGTTAAACAGGGTTTGCGGCCCGGCAAGCTGTACGAAACCATCAGGCGTGCTTGTGGCCGTGACTTGCCAGCCGTTGGTAGTGTTCAAAAGGTTGATGGCGGCGGCAATCCGGCTGGCGATGAGCGCCGCAGTATTGGCTCCCAGCAAACCGATTCGCACCTGCGTGGGACTAACCACCGTATTTGTGGCGGCCGCGGTGGAGAAGCTAAACGTTACTCGAGTCGGAACGTTCACCGCGTGCGGCACCACGTTCGAGCCGCCCAGGCCTGTGATGGTAAACGCCGTGTTATTGAGCGTGGCGGCCGTCATGGTCGGCGGCACATAAATGCGATCCGGCAAGGCCCGGAACTGCCGGTTCACCGCGTTGGTGATCGCCCGGGACAGTTCCACGCGGTCCCAATCGGGCCGGACGTACACCGGCACATTGCCGAATGTGTACGTCCCTGGCGCACTGCCTTCGAGCTGCAACGCAAGCGGGACACCCGCATAATGAGTGCCTTGGGTGACGGACTGGGCACCTATCAGGAACACGCGGTTGCCGTTGGGCCCTTGGAAAAGGGCGTCGGCGGCAATAGGACTGGCCGGGTCGGCGGGCACGTAGGCCGTTACGTTGAGTCGGCCTGCTGCCCTCTCAGCGTTAATCGCTGCGGCCAGGGCGTCGGCCACCTGCCGCGTGGTCATACTATCGGTGATCGGCACCGCCACGTCGGAGGTGGGATGAATGCCGCCGGTCTTAGTAAACTCGAACTTGCGCGTCTGCGAGCCGTCGCCGATGATCACGTACTCGCCAAACGGCTGTGCGGGGTTGGGATCCTCCTTGATCTGCGCCCCGGCCGCGTTGGGCAGCACCAGGGCATAGCCCAGATCGAACTCGAAGGTCACGCCGTCGATGCCGAACGTGGCTCCGTCGTGCAATTCAGCCGCCGGAGGCGCAGTGAGGTATTCGCCGCCCGTGTCCGGCAGACCGGTTACAGGATTCGCGCCGATATCCATATCACTGGCCGTGCTGAAATCGAAGCGGACCCGCAGGTTGTCCTGGCCCGCGAACTGGCTGAGGTCGATGCGGGCCTGGCGCCACACCCCACCGCCGTCGTGGATCTCGCGGATATACGTACTGCCCACGCCCGGATCGTCGATCCTCGGGCCAATGAGCGAACCGTCGTTAAGGTCCGTATTGGTGGCCATCAGCGTCCAGTTGGCCCCATCGTTAGAGACGAACACCCGCAGCCCGTCGAAATCGGCGCTGTTCTGCGTGGCCGCATAATACGTGAAGTACAGCGTCGGCTTGTCGGCGTAGCTATAGCCTTTGAGGCTGAATGTGCCGCTGGTAAGACTGCCATAAGCCCCACCAGGCATGTTGTAGGTGAACACCCGGCTGCCATCGCTGTTCTGGCTGGCAGTGAAGTTCGCGGCACCCGGCTGAGCTTGGTTACCGTCGCCGTCGGTGGGGTCGTCCAGACCGAAGTAGTAGCTGGTCTGGCCTTCGAGGATGGTATCGTACCCTTCGGCCGGCACGCGGGATGAATCGAAAGTGTTGTAGATGCCGTGGCCCTGATCATTCCAGCGGCGCTGGGTCCAGTGCCAGAGGTTATAGTCGATGGGCGAGAAGTCGATGCCCGTCATGTTGCCGACGCCCGCCGGGTCGATCTTCGTCCCCCCGTCGGCGAAGATGCCCAAAAGGTCGCCAGCCGTGTTCAGGGCGTAGATGACGCCGGTACGGCTGGAAGCGAAGAGAGTCTGGGCATAGCGGCCGTCCTCGACGTTTTGCGGGCCGGCCGCAAGGCCAGAGAACTGAATGGGCTGGCCGCTCTCCGGGTCGAGAATCTGAGCGATGTAATGGAGCTGTGGCCCGCCTCCCGGCACGCGCGTGAAGTAGTTGAACGAGCCCTGCGGGTCGACGGGCCTGAAGCCCCACGACCCGCCATTGGCATAGGCGCTGGTCTCGTTGGTGACGTAATATAAGCCACCTTGGTCGGACACCGCAAAAAGGCGATAACCGATCCCCGGAAGATTCAGATATGCCAAGCCGGTGATATCGCCGCCCACGCCCTCGCCGGCGAAATCCAACTGCGGAGCCCCGCTGAGGTCCACGGGATTGGTGGAAGCCGCGCCGGATAGCTCCACCGTGGCGCCCACCACCTGGGCGATCACCCCAAACGGTGCCGCATTGATCGCATTAGCGATGACCTGTGCCATCTGGGCGGTCGTGTAACCCGCACCGAAAGCAATCCGGTTGCGTCCGGCCGTCACCCCCGGGGCTCCCTCCACATAGCTCAGGTTGCCAGCCGTGCCGCTGAAATCGGACGTCGTCCGGGCATTGAGGAATGTCAGACGGTCGCCCGGGCTGTTGGGATTGGCTTGGTCGGTAGACCGGAAGGCGTAGCTGGCATCGATTAGCGACGGGCTGGCATCCACTACCGTCTCGATCTGCTGCCCCAACTGTTGCGACGTCCAGGTCTCCTCGAAGTAGATGGGCTGCCGGCCCGGGGTGACCGAATCGTTCCCCTCGATGGTAATCAAGCTCGGATTGGTGCCGGCTACGGTGGGGATGGTGCCTGGCCGGTCGTTCACCAGCGAAACCCGGTTGTTAGCCGCACTGGCTACAACCGTAAACGACAGGGTTTGGCCATTGATCTCGCGCACGAGGTTGTTGGCCAGCACAGCGCCAGGGTCGCCCAGATTGAAGGCCACGCGGACGTTGCCACTGTTGTTCAGGGCCTGGTTATAGTCGAATTCGAAAGTTACCTGGGCGTTGCCCCCGCCTGGGGCAAAGCCGTAAACGGTAATCGTGACGCCGTCCAACTGGGCCGTGGCCGAGGCGGGCAGCACGATCACCGGCCCGCTGTTGAACTCGAATTCGTAGGACAAGCCGGTAATATTGTCGTCCAGGCGGAACCACTGGCCATCGCGGAACGCCTTGGCGCCTTGAGGCGTCATGCGCACGTCGATGCCCAGGTCGAACTCGAACTCTTCGGTCGCGCCAGACGCATCAGTGACCGAGAACCAGTGGCCGTCGCGGAAGTCCTGAGGCTGCACGCCGCCGGGGAACTGATAAATGGGGCTCGTCTGAGACGCTTGATTAGCCAGGATCGTGGGGGCGCTGAAGAGCTGGCCTACCGGCACGATGTTGCTGAACAGCCGGTTACCGCTGGCGTTCGCCCCGGAGTTGATCGAGGGATGGTTGATGGCCGTGCCGCCCGAGTTCAACAACCACACCAAGTTGTGCCCGGAGGTAACGCCCGTCAATCCCGTGGGCCCCAGGTCCGGGTTGGGGATGTTGCCCACGATCAGCACACTGCGCCCGCGGTTGGCATCCGTGTTGCGGTAGTCGTGGACCATGGCCTGGACGTACACGCTATTGTTAGGATCGGCCTGAAGCGTCGTGGGGTTAGCCGGGTCGCGGCGAATGACGTCGATCCCCGTGTCCACGTCCAACAGCAGGCTGCCATTGCCCGTGTCGAACTCCCGGTACCGCGGGTTGAAGTTGGCCCCCGGCCCGCTGGAGACCGTCATTAGCCGCCCGTCGTTGCGCATCGCGATGTCTCCGTACGTCATCGAAGGCGCACCGGGCAGGTAGGGGTTCGACCAGTCCGTGACGTCGGTTTCCAGGGTGCCGGTAAACGGATCGATGGTGTACAGGTCGGTCCCGGTGAGAGTGTAAAACACGACGTCGCCCAATTGGAACTCGTCCGGCACCAGGCTCAGCCGCTGGGCCCCCGTAACGTTCGGGTTACTGGCGGTGATAAATGAGTTCGGCCCGGTATCGACGTGCTCCTCGACCACCCGGGCGATCGAGTCGATGGGTTCGACGCGGACCAAGGGGTTGGCCTCGCGATCGGCACTCCACGAGCCGCCCAGCACCGAGGAAAGCGCCTGCGGCGTGGCCCGCACCGAGGTTACCGCCACGTAGTACACCCGGTTGCCTTCGGGCAGATAGGCCGGCCCAATGTACGGGTCCCGCGAACCCAGCGAACCGCGGTTCAGGTCGTCCAGATTGCTGCCCCCCACCGGCACAGGACGGTCGTCAGCCACATTCGAGTCGCGGCTCATCAGGATCAGCCGGCCCTGCTCGTCGAAAACCCACAGCGACAGGTCCGGCCGGGCCATGCCATCGGCGTAGTCGATGTCGAAGATCGTCGAGAAAATGCTCCCCATATCGTTGAGCCCGGCCAGCGACTGGATCGCCGTGAAGTCGATCTCCACGCGGTACCAGTCCACGTCGGTCCGTCCGCTCAGATAGCCGGCCAGTGAAATCGTGTTCCGGTCGCTGGTCAACAGATTGCCCAAGTTCTGGGCATTGCCGAAAGTATCGTTATTGCTGGTGCTTTCGATGGTCTCGCCCAAAAGCGGCGAGTGCTGCGGAAAACCCAACACCTCGATACCGTTGGTGGCGTAGCGGATGTCGGCATATTGCACCGTGCTGCCGGCCACCTCCTGCATCTCGCGGAGGCGAATCTGCATCTGATATTTGCCCGAGGTGTTGGCCAAGCGGACCAGCGAGGTCGTGCCCGGCAGGAACTCGGTATGCACGCCGTCCAAGGCCACATTGTTTCCCAGGGCGCGAGCACTTACCGCCAAGCCGCGGGTGGTGCGGGCGGTGTTGATCGCCGCCACGATGTTCTGCCGCACTTGATCGGCCGTCTGACCTTGGTATCCCACCGGCACATTGCCGGTGCCGTACGATCCGTCGGAATCGAACTCGAAGGTAACGCTGCGGCCACTGCCATCGCGAACCTCGAAGGTCTGGCCCTCGCCATAGGCAGTGCCTGCCTGGATGTTGCCGATGGCAAGCATGCTTCGCACCCGCACATAGTAGGTGCGAAGTTGACCGGCCGGCCCCGGCAAGACGAGCCGCATTCCCGCATCGCGGGGATTGGTGGTGTAGTAATCGTGGCGGATGAACAGATCGCGGTCCATGCCCATGCCCAGCCCGGCTCCATCCGGATCGCTCTTGTTGGCGTGCGAATTGGGCTCGTGCGAATTATCCGACCACGCCAGCACGTTGCCATCGGCGTCGATCAACTCCACCACCGTGTCCAAAGCGAAGGTTGTACGGTCGATGTCGATCCAGATTTCCGTGCCCGCCACGGCGTCGAATTGGTACACGTCCACATCGCTGGCATCGTCGAAGCGGATGGTGCCGTAGACATCGAATCCCAGACGCTGCACATCATCGCCGGCCTTTTCGAACGGGGCCAGTTGACCCAGGCGCTCCGACCTGGCGGGGGCGAAGTTCAAGTCCTGCTGGCCGGTTACCGCCGGTTCGACCTCGTTGACCACGGCCACGTTGCGGTCGTGCGAGTAGCGGTCGAAGCGGATGCTCCGCCATGCGCCGGGCACGCCCTGGCTGGCGCCGTCGCCATTGGTATCGAACATGGGGCGACCGTAAATGTCGAACCCGGCCCCGGCCGTGTCGTCCCGCAGATCGGTGAGCACCACGGGCCGGCCCGGCTGCCCGATCACCTGCACGATGCCGCCGATGCGGTCGTCGATCTCCAGGGGCCGGCCTTGGGCCGTGAACCCGGCATCGGTGCCCGAGAGTTTCACCACGAGGCTCCCCGCCGCGCTGCTTTGGAGGCGCAGGCCGCCCACGTGATGGAAGTTGGGAACGATGATCTCGCCCCGCAATACGTGGACGATGTCCGTATCGTCCCAGATCGACTCTGTGGTGAGCGTTGCCGGGCGGACCTCCATCCCATTGATACCATTGCGCGAAGGCAGCCCGTTGGGCAGCGTGGGGCTATCGGCCAGGCCAAACCGGTTGGCACGTACCATCGGCCCAAAGTTGTCGGCGTACTGGTCGAAAGCGGCAATGGGCCCGGTACTGCGGCCCCAGTCGGGCACCGACCAGGCCTTCAGCGAGTTGGCGTCCACCGACACCACCGCCCCCTGGTTCCCCAGGAAGTCGTTGGCCACGATGATCGGCTGGGCGCCGCGCACAAAGATCGTGGCCGGCTGCAACGTGCCTCGCCCGTGCCGGTCCCCCGCCGAGCCGGCCGCGTTGAACTCGAACCGCGAATTCGTCACCCGCACATGGGCCTGGCGGATTTCCACCGGCGAAAATCGCGCGAATTCTCCCTCGATAGGCGCCACGCCACCCCCATAGGCCACGATCGCCTGGTCGATGCTCCCCTCAGCCGTTGGCGCAAAGACCAGCCCCGCCCAGTCGCCCGCCGCCGCATCGCGCCCCGTAGTATCCTCCGAGGTGTCGAACGTGCCACCGGCCCCGTAGCGCTTGTCGGCCAGGGCGGTGAAAACGACTTTGTAGCCCGGTGCGCCTTCCACCGAACCCGGCCGCCCCTCCGCGATCAGTTGCGTCCCCATCTCCGCCTCGATGCGCGAGCCGGCCAGCTTGACGATCACGCCCGGATCGATTTGCAGCCGGGCATCGGTTCGCGCCTGGCGCGTGCCAAACCCTTCCAGCGACCACACCGGGGCCGTGCTGTGGAGTTCGATCACCCCGCCGCCCACGTGAACCGCGGTAACGTCCAGGCCCCGATTATCCCGGGCCCAATTGATGGCCGATACGATCTTACTGGCCATCTGGTCCACCGTGTCGGCCGGGTCGCCAGGATTGGGATCATTGGAGCGGTTATAGCGGATTTCCACCCGCCCAGGCACGAAGCTGCCCGCCCCGCGAGCCGTATAATCGCTCGTGAGATTGAACTCGAAGACGACCCGCGTGGCCCCATCGAAGATGGCGAACGTCTCGGCATCCTGAATGCCGTCGCCGTTGGGTGTCTGGATGCGGTAGTCATCCAGCCGGGTAAGGCTCGTGGTGATCGGCGTGACGATCGGCCCGCCGGGCGTCCCTTGAAGGACCAGGTTCTCGGCCACCACGTGGACGATATCGAGATCGTCGAACCGGGCCGGCACCTCCAGCTTTCTCAACGGGAAGCCCGGCTTGGTCGGAATCCCCACGAACACCCCGTTGACCGAGTTGGCATTCGTTTGCGGGGCACTGTTCTTGCCCGTAGCGTAGCTGGCCACCAACTGGTTGCCGTAGATCTCCGGCCCCACGCGCTGGTAATCGGCCGTGAACGGGGCGTAGGGGTCCCAATTCTCGAATCTCGTATCGGCGAAACTGTTGGGATCGCCCGACATGGCCGCGTCGGCACTGTTGGTGATAGTGTTGAACGTCACCGTAGGCCGGGCCTCCAACATATGGATCGGCGCATAGACGCTCCGCACGCCATTGACCACCACCTCGCCGCCGCCGTAGCGGATGTCGGCGTGGTTGACGTAGTTGAGAAAGATGCCTTGCGTTTCCAGCACACTGCGGGCGGCCTTGCCCGAAGCCGGGTCGTAGGTCTCGATGAACGCGTTGTCCAGGTCGTTGCGGAACACCAGTCCGCCCCAATCGCCTTCCCGCGGCGTGGTGGTGATCTGCGGCTCGCGGTCTGTCCCCAACGTCTCGTCGAAATAGGACGTGAAGTACACCGGCAAGGCCGGAATGCCCAGTACTTGCACTGCCCCACGGCTGCGATCGACATTCTCGGCAGAACTCCCCACGTCGATATTGGCCCCGCGCAGCTTGACCACTGCGCCGGCGTCGAACACCACCGTCACCCCCCGCGGCACTTCCAGACGGGCGCCGTCGGGCAAAGGATTGCCCAGCGAGTCGGTGCCGATCTCGTACGGCTGGTTATCTTGGAGCGTGTTGCCCAGGGCACTATTGCCCAGAATCAGCACCACCGTGCGGCCATCGACTACCACCACACGAGGATCGCTCGGATGCAAGGCTGCCGTGACCGACACCCCCTGGGTCGCAGCCGCTGTATTGATTGCATCGCGGATTTTGACAGCCATCTGATCGGCCGTCTCGCTCCCCGCATAGGCGATGGCGATGCGGCCGGGACCGGCGGCGGGAGTGCCGGCCCGGTCGAACTCGAAAACTAGGGTCTTCACCCCGTCCGAGACGCTGAAAATCTGCCCGTCCTGAAGCTGCGATGCCGAAACCGCCTGAATGCCCCGCCCCGGCGTGTCGTTAGCGAAGTTGTTGCCGACGATCCGCACGATGTCGCCCGGCTGAGCAGCAGCCAGGGCCTGTTCGATGCGGGTGTACGGATGCAAGAGCGTACCATCGGCCCCGCTGGGATTGGCCGACTTGTCAACGATGAGCGTGTGGTTGGTAGCCGGGCTACCGGTGGCTACCGCCACGTTGAACCAGTAGTTGTATACACCCCCTGGCACGCCATCGTAGTCGCCATCGAACAACGTGCCCGTGGTGTCCACAAGGGCCGTCGGCGTGGCCGAGGTGTCCCGGAACGTCTCTGGATCGTTCGGATCGACCCCCTTGGGCGTAAACGTCAGTCGCAACTGGTAGTCGCCCTGAGTCGTGCCCCCCACGCCGGTATTGTCGATCTGCGGATCGTACTGCGTATTGCCCGCCGCAGTGATGCCCACGTAATACACACCCGGCCGGAGATACATCTCCAGTGCCGCGTCTTCGCTGTAGTAATCGTCGTTGCGGGCGATAACCCGGTATTTGGTGACCCCGTTTTCCTGGTACTCCTGATAGAGCGTGATGACCGAGTCCAGCAGGGAAGACTGGTTCAGTCGCTCGGCATTGATCTCCGCCCGGAAAAGGCCTCGATCATTGAGTTCGACCCGATACATGTCGATATCGATCGAGTCGGGCCGATACATGTGCTGGCCATGGAGGATGTCGTGGTCGCCGGGGAACGTGGGCTCGGGAGACGAAACAGGGTTATTCAGATCCTCGGCGCTGCCCATGATAGTCAAGGGCGGCAAATCGTATGAGTGACCGAAGCCCAAAGAGTGACCGAGTTCGTGCATGGCGACCTGGAACCAGGCGCCCCCGAACTCGCTAGCCCCCCAGTCTTCAGCGTAGTCCATGATCAGAAAGCTACCCGTGGAAACACCGCCCACACCCCCGGGGGCCGATTGGAGTCCAACTAGGGCCAAGTCACCGGTTGCCACCGCAAAGCCGCCCGAGGGATTCTCGTAGACTTGAATTCCAAAGTATTGGCTAAACAGAGCCGCGATTTCGCGGGTCCGCTGTTTCTGGGCCTCGGTGATCAGGTTCCAGTTGGCCACAGGGAAGTAGTACGGAATGCTGGGCACGCCCGCCCCGCCATCCGGGGCCGACTCGCCTCCGAAATGGTCCTCGATGGCCAAGGCCGGGTAGTTCGGCAGGTCCCGGTGGCCAGGCTCGTCGATCGCCCCCGGCCATTCCAGCGTGAAGTCCAGCGGCCAGGGGTCGATCGACCCGCCGATGATCAGACTCTGGGGGCCGCTGCCATTCCCAAAGATCGGCGCCACTGCACCCCCCAGCGTCCGCACATCCATGGCTGTGTAAAAGCTGTTGCCCGCATCGCCCGCCGCCACACGGAACTCCGTCTGCACCGGCTGGTACGCATTGCCGATCCGGAGGCGGAACGCCCCCGTCCCGTAGTTGGCCAGGTCCTGTGCAAACGTAAGTACCGCCTTGTTAGTCGCCGCGCTGTACTGCACGCTATCTGGCAGCACCATCACATCGTCGGCCGGCGTGGCAGAATCCTGTGTGACGAAGAGCTGATAGAAGTTGCGATTCTCGGCTACTGCGGGCTTAAGCGGGTCCTGGCTGAAATACACCTCGATCACGTTGCGGGCTTGGCTCAGCGTGCCGTCCGGATTTCGGCTGACGGGCTGCGGCACCACCGCCGTGACCTGCGGCGCCACATCCACGTCGAAATCCATGGCCAGGTCCGCTCCGCTGTTGAGATCCGGATCGAACTGGAAGGGGATCCCTTTGCGGTTCTTCAGCGGCGGGGCGCTATCGGCAATGCCCGCAATCGTCGTGTCGCCCACGATCACCAGCCGGTAGAGGTCGTCGGGCAGGTTCTCGGCAAAACGGACCACCACCTCGTTGGGCCGGTCGCCGATGCCGACGTAACCGATGGGCACCACCACGTCGCGCACCGTGTTGGCCGGGTTGGTAACCCACTGGGGCGCCGGGCCCGTGGTATCCAGGTTCTTTTCGAACTGGTTGTCGCCTCCGGAGCGGATGAAGCGGATGCCCGCCAGGGTGGCCGGGTCGATCGCCTGCCCCTCATTGAACCGCAACACCAGTTCCCGGGGGGCGATTTGCAGCGTGGCCCCCGGTTCCAGAATCGCCCCCGCATTGGGAATGACGGAGACCAAGGTGGGAGCCGCCGCAGCCCCTTTGGTGCCGTACACCGAGAGCTGCCAGCTTTGGAACGTGCCGGTGGTGCCGGTGGCGCGGTCGCGAACTGTCAGCGTCCAGTCGCCGCCGGAGGACTCTCCCCAGAACTGCGTCGAAGTGAAAACCCAGTCCGAATAATCGCCGTAAAACAGCATGCCGCCCGGTGTGGCCAATACCGACTGCGTGCCGGAGGGCGAGGTGAGGACGATTTCCAGATCGGCCGGCTGGGCGTGCTGGATTTGCACGTGTACTTCCACATGCTCCACGCTGCCGATGAGCGTACCCAGCGTAGTCACTGAGGAGACGCCGGTGGCGCTGTTGTCGGGAATGGGCTGATTGACGGTGATTTGCGGCGAGGCGAGGACCTCTTCCGCATCGACATTGGTCCATGTGCGGGCCAGATTCACGGCCCCGGTGGCATCGACCAGCCCGAAACCGTATTTGTCGTTGACCCACTTGCCGGCGGCGTTCTGGAACCAGCCGGCGTCGGCCGGGTCGTTCTTCCGCGCGGTCTCGACCAGGATGTGCTGGACGTCGCGCCAGGTGAGGTTGGGATTGGCCTGGAGCATGAGGGCCACCACGCCGGCGACCAGGGGGGAGGCCGACGAGGTGCCGCCGAACTGGCTGGTGTAATCGACATCGGGAAAGGCATCGCCGTCGCCGGTGCCCGCCGCGTTATAGCCATCGTCGCCGGTACGATCTGTAGTCACGATGCCCGCATACGGCGAGCCGCCGTTTGAGGGCGCCGAAACCAAAAGGGCCGCCCCCGGGTTCGAGTACCAGGCTTGGCGCCCATCGTGCCCTACCGCCGCCACGGGAATCACGTACCGCGAGCTATTGAGCGAATAGAAATTGACGTTGCCGCCCTCCTGGAGCGAGTTGCCGGCGGCAAATACATAGATGTTGCCCAGGCCTCCCCGGCCATTGGTCACGCCGTCCCGCAGGGCTGCCAAGGCCAAGGTATCGAAAGCCCGCGGCACCAGAAATGCCCCATAGCCCCAACTGTTGTTGTAAACGTCGATGACCTGATTCTGATAAGAAAGCGCCTGAGCAGTTTTCAGATCGTCGGGCCAGGTCGAAGGCGGGCCGAAATACGAAATCAGCCGCAATCCGGCCAACTCGGCCGACGGGGCCACCCCGCTCACCCCCAAGCCATTAAAACCCCGGGCGGCCGCCACCCCGCCCACCGATGTGCCGTGATGGTCCTGGGTGTTGTTCGCTTCTGGCGAGGGGTCGCCATCGTTGTTGTTGAAGTCGAAGCTGATGGAGGCGTTGTAGTTTGGCGTCAGGTCGGGGTGCTGCCACTGGAGGGCATCGTCGACGATACCGATCTGCACGCCTGCCCCACGCACCGTATCCCAGGCCGTGGTGACGTTCGCATCCACGCCGGGGATGCCCGGCTGGCCGGTGTTCAACAGATGCCACTGGTCGGCAAAGTACGTGTCGTTGGGAATGGCCCAGGTTTGCAGCAAATGGGGCACCAGGGGAAAGGCATATTCCACCCCGGTGGCCGATGCCAACAGCGACGACACCGCCTGAGCCGTCAAATCCGTGGGGAACTCCCAGACATAAGCGTTCGTCAAATACGGTGCTTGGGCCAGTGAGTCGGCCCCCAGCGAAGCGGCCAGTTGCGTGGAGGGGGTCCCCTCGGCCAGCCCCACCACCCAATCGTGCGTCAGGCTGAGGAGCTGCGCGTCATACAAGCTCAAATTGCCCGCTTGGCGGACCAGGTCGTCCAGTTGCAACTGGAAGAGGGTGCTCTCGCTGAGTCCCGGGTCGATGCTCAACAGCAATCGCTGTTCGAACTGCTCGACGCGGAGCCCGCGAGGCTGTCGGGTCCGCTTGGCCTGCTTTCGGCCTGACCGGCACCCACTGCGGTCGGTTTGGCCGTTCCCCGCGAGGCGACGCAATGCGTTCCAGAACCCCATGGATCAGTCTCCCTGGCAAGCTATGACCGGGCCACCGGTCGAACTCGTCTTTTGCAGCTTGAAGTTCCGGTTGCCGGGCCGACGCCCGGCGCGACACAGATGACGGCAAAGCCCCCAAATACCTTCGATTCAAATTGGAGGAGGGCGAAAAATCAATCCTAATCCTTCCCAGTCGTCCCGTTTTGCGCATCCTGCGCATTCGTGGAAGGCGTCATAATCGCTCCGTGCGAATCAAAGGGGTGGGGCCCCTCGCGCCTGTGCCTCCCTCTACCGGCGCAACGGCCCCCACGACCGCGCACACCTCCGTTGACGTTAGAAGCGCCGGCGCTGACAAAGTTCCCGAAAAGTTCCCGGAATTTGTCTCAGGTATGCTACCGACGGGTGGGGAGATATGGCGCTTTCAGTGGCAATACGTTATTCAGGCATCCCGCTTTGACCCGCGCTTGGGGGGCAGTTTCCCCCAAAGCGTTCCGGCGCTACACTATAGCCACACGTTTGGCCCGCAATTGTTTTCGAGGAGGATGGGCAATGTCGCACCGAATCTCTCGCCGTCGTCTGTTGCGAAATGCCTTTTGGGGTGGGGCCGGGATCCTCGCCCTCCAAAGCGGGACACCGGCTGCCGAGCGATCGCCCAACGAGCGGTTGCGACTGGCATTCGTGGGAGCGGGCGGCCGGGGCCAAGCCAATCTGCAAGCCCTCCGGCATCACGATATCGTGGGCCTGTGCGATGTTGACGAGCGGCGGGCTGGCAAGGTCTTCGAGGAGTATCCCAAGGCGCAGCGGTTCCGCGACTTCCGGAAGATGCTGGATGCGTTGCACGCACAGATCGACGCTGTGGTGGTCAGCGCGCCCAATCACATCCACGCGCCGGCCAGCGTGATGGCCATGCGCCTGGGCAAGCACTGCTACTGCGAAAAGCCGCTTACACATTCGGTGTACGAGGCCAGGGTCATGGCCCAAGTGGCCGGCGAGAAAAAAGTGGCCACGCAGATGGGCACCCAGATTCACGCCAGCAGCAATTACCGCCGGGCGATCGAAATCCTTCGCAGCGGGGCGATTGGCAGCATCCGCGAGGTGGACATCTGGACCATGGCCGCCGAGGGCGGAGGAGACCGCCCCAAGGAAACGCCGCCGGTGCCGCCAGGATTGGACTGGGACCTTTGGCTTGGACCCGCCCCCTGGCGGCCCTACCATCCGTGCTATCTGCCGCGGCAATGGCATTTCTGGTGGGACTTTGGCGGAGGCGTGCTGGGCAACGTGGGGTGCCATTTCATGGATCTGGCCTTCTGGGCGCTGGAGCTGCGCCACCCGAGGACCATCGAGGCCCAGGGGCCGCCGGTGCATCCCGAGACCACGCCGCGGACTCTGACGGTCCGCTACGAGTTCGATGCCCGCGGCAGCTTTCCTCCGGTGACGGTAACGTGGTATCAGGGCCGGCGCTCGCCCCGAGTGGAGCGCGGCGAGGCTCCCCCTTGGGAGCCAGGGTTCTTGTTCGTGGGCGATTCGGGAATGCTACTGGTCAACTACAGCAAGCGCCTGTTATTGCCCGAAAGCAAATTCGCCGATTTCAAACCGCCGGCACCGACCATTCCCGATTCTCCGGGCCATTACGCCGAGTGGGTCGCCGCCTGCAAGACGGGAAGCCCCACGGGGTGCAACTTCGATTACGCCGGGGCGCTGACCGAAATGGTCCTGCTGGGCAACGTGGCGTACCGGGTGGGCAAGAAGATCGAGTGGGAACCCGCGACCCAAAAGGCGAAGAATTGTCCCGAGGCCGATGCGTTTATTCGGCGCCCCTACCGGCCTGGCTGGACGCTGTGATCGCCGGCCGGGTGGAGGCGCGAAGGCCAAGCCGACCCGTCCGAGCCGGCCGGCCAACGGGAATGCCGTCAGTGCGGGGTGGCCAGGGCGGCAATGAGTTCGGCCACGTATTGGCCCACCTCGGCCAGCACTTCGTGCCGGGGCCGGCAACCGGCCTCGGCCAGGCGGCGTACAATCGCCGAACCCACAATTACGCCGTCGGCCACCGGGGCCAGCATCCGCACATGTTCGGGTCGGCTCACGCCAAAACCGATGCACACGGGCAAATGTGTCCGGCTGCGGAGCCACGCCACATTATCGACCAGTTCGGCAGGCAGTTCAGCCCGCTCGCCGGTTATGCCCGTGACCGAAACGTAATACAAGAATCCGCTGCTTTGGTCGGCGATCCGCAAGGCCCGCTCACGGGGCGTAGTGGGAGTTACAAGCTGGACCAAGCTGAAGTCCTCCCTGCGGCACACCTCGGCCAGCGGCGCGGATTCTTCGATCGGCAAGTCGGGCACGATGGCGCCAGCCACGCCCGCCTCCTTGGCCTCGGCGACGTATCGGGCCAAGCCGCGGCGATAGACAATCGCGTAGCTCACCATCGTTACCACCGGCGCCCCCAGCCCGGGGGTCAGTTCCCTCAACATCCCGAACACCTGATCCAACCGCACCTGCCGGGCAAGGGCCCGCGTGTACGAGGCCTGGATGACCGGCCCGTCGGCAATCGGATCGCTGTATGGAATCCCCACCTCGCACAGTGTGCTCCCGCTGGCCACCAGCACCCGGAGCACCTCGGCCGTAAACGCCAAATCGGGATCTCCCGCCGTTACGAAAGGCATAAGCGCTTTGCGGCTTGCGGAACGAAGGTGCTGGAAAAGCGTATCGATGGCCGACATGGTCTCGTGCTCAACCGGGTCTCGTGTGACCTCTACCGCGATAAATAGTCACCGCGGCCGCCGCCGGCTGCTGCCGGAACCCGACTGGCCTCAAGGACAACCCTGCGGTGCCTGGTCGGCGGGCTTGCGGCAGCTCGGCGCACTAGCTTTTCAAAACTCCTCGCCCCGCAACCGGGCGACCTCATGGGTGTCCTTGTCGCCTCGGCCCGAAAGGCAGATCACCACCACTTGGTCCGGCTTCATGGCGGCCGCCATTTCCAGGGCCTTGGCCACCGCATGGGCGCTCTCCAAGGCGGGGAGGATGCCCTCGGACCGGGCCAGGATGTCAAAAGCCGCCAGCGCCTCGGCGTCGGTCGCATGGACATAGCTCACTCGGCCGGTTTCTTTCCAATAGCTGTGTTCTGGCCCGACGCCGGGGTAGTCGAGCCCTGCGGAGGCCGAGTGTACCGGCAATGTCTGTCCATCCTCGTCCTGAAGCACGTAGGTGTACATGCCGTGGAGGATGCCCGGCCGGCCGAAGCTGAGCGTGGCCGCATGGTCGCCGGGGCGACTGGACCGGCCCCCCGCCTCCACGCCTACCAGCCGGACCCCGGCGTCGCCGATGAAGGGATAGAACATGCCCGCCGCGTTGCTCCCCCCGCCGACGCAGGCCACGATCAGATCGGGCAGCCGGCCTAGTTGTTCGAGGCATTGGTGGCGCGTCTCGCGCCCGATGACCGACTGGAAGTCGCGGACCATCCGCGGGAAGGGATGGGGTCCCATGACCGACCCGATACAGTAGTGGGTCCACTCCACCGTGCTCATCCAGTCGCGAAAGGCCTCGTTGATGGCATCGCGGAGGGTGCGGGAACCACTGCGCACCGGACGAACCTCCGCCCCTAACAGCTTCATGCTGAAAACGTTGGGACGCTGGCGGCGGATGTCCTCCTCGCCCATGTACACCACGCACTCCAGGCCGAACCGGGCGCACGCCGTGGCGGTGGCTACCCCATGTTGTCCCGCCCCCGTCTCGGCAATCACCCGCCGCTTGCCCATCCGCAGGGTCAGCAGGGCCTGGCCCAGCGTGTTGTTGATTTTGTGGGCGCCGGTGTGATTGAGATCCTCCCGCTTCAGATATATCTGCGCCCCGCCCGAGCGGCGGCTAAGCCGCTCGGCATGATACAAGGGCGAGGGCCGGCCCACATAATGCCGGTACAGTCGCTCGAGTTCGCTGTGGAAATCGGCGTCGCCCGCCGCTTGTTCGTAGGCCGCCGTCAACTCCACGAGCGCCCGGGTAAGCGTTTCCGGTACGTAGCGCCCCCCAAAAGGACCGTATCGCCCTGCGGCGTCCGGCACTTGGGTACTGGCCACTGGGTTTTGCATGGTCGATCGCCTGGACAAATCGCAGTAGGGCGTAACCTCGGGATCCCGGCACTGGAGGGACCAGCGCCATGGCCGCGCTGGAGCGCGTTGCGTAGAGCTTGGAGACCGCCCACCCCACGGTCGGGCCTGCTCAAAACAACGCGTACAAATTCGATGTGCTGGATTGTCCGGCACCCGCCATGCAGGGTCAAGGGCTGGCGTTTTCCGCATGAACCCCGGGGCGGCACTGGTTTTTCGCCGCGCGCCGAACCGCTACAATACCGGCATGTTGCCCAAGCCCTCGGAACTGCTGAGCATTCGCTGCCGTCCTGCCCTTCGCAAAGCCACTCTGGTATTGGCCTTCAGCGGGTGGATGGACGGAGGCGATGTTTCTACGGGCACCGTCAGCCGGCTGATTCTCCTCTTGGATGCCCAGCCGTTCGCCCACATCGATCCGGAACCGTTCTACCTTTTTAATTTCCCGGGCTCGATGGAGACCGCCGCCTTGTTTCGGCCGCATGTGGAGATCGAGGAGGGCCTGGTCAAGACGTGCGAGATGCCCTCGAACGTGTTTTCGGCCAGCGAGTCGGCCAACTTGGTGCTGTTCGTGGGCAAAGAGCCGAATCTGCTGTGGCGGACGTACGCCGACTGCATCTTTCAATTGGCCCATGAGGTGGATGTACGCCGCATCTTGTTCGTCGGGTCGTTCGGTGGCTCGGTGCCCCACACCCGGGAACCGCGCCTGTACATCACCTGCTCGGATGCCGCGCTATTGGGGGAAATGGATCAGTATGGCCTGCGCCGCAGCGGCTATCGGGGACCCGGCTCGTTGACCAGCTACCTGATGAGCCGGGCACCTGCCGAAGGCCTGGAGATGGTGTCGCTGGTGGCCGAAATCCCCAGCTACCTCCAAGGCCCCAATCCCCGCTGCATCGAGGCCGTCTCCCGGCGTCTGGCAAAAATGCTCAAGCTGTCGCTGGATCTGGCCTCGCTGCGGCAGGCCAGCACGGAATGGGAACTCCAGATATCATCGATCATCGAGGAGAACAAGGAGTTGGCCAAGACGGTTCGCCAGCTCGAAGAGGCCTACGATAGCGAGTTGCTCGAACAGGAAGAGTGAACCGGCCTCCCCCTGAAGGGCCTGCTTCGCCGCGCTGCCTATTGAAAGCCGCGCTACGTCGTAGTCCAGGCGTTGGCGGACGCGGCGCAGTGCATGCCGGCATCGGGCCGTTGCAAAACGCGTGTCCCGAGGCCCGATTTCCCGCGTCGGGACCCTTGGCGCGACTGTTCAAAATCCTACGCCGGCCAGCGCCACCACGTTCTCCTTGGGGATTTCGACCGTTCCCTTTTCGAAGTCTTCGGCGGTCGGCTTGAGCGTCAGATTGTAGACGGCGGGGTTTTTCGCCGGGTCGACCATCATCTCGTCCCAGAACACTTGTTTGCCGGTGTAGGCGGAGATACGGCCCATGACAGCCGCCGCCGTGGATTCGGCCACTGCACGGGCCTCGTCATGCGGCTGCCCTTTGTTGACGTAATACAGGGTGTCGATCTGCTCCTGATGATGGCTGGCCTTGCCGCGGGGCAGGTCCGGCGGGATGGGCGAGTGCCGGGGCTTGGGGTAATCGCTCCCGTTGGTATGTCCCTTCTCGTACACGAAGTCGTGCCCCACCCAGTTCCAGCATCCGTTGACCTGCCGGCACATGGAGTGGATGTGCACGCCATCGCCATAATCGAAATCGATGCTGAAAAAGTCGTACATATCCCCCGCGCACCGCCGCGCGCGCTGCCCGAAGCCCACGGCACTGTGCGGCGGCCGGCCGCAGAACCAGTTGGCCACGTCGATGTTATGCACGTGCTGTTCCACCAAGTGATCGCCCGACAGCGCCACCCAGTTCTGCCACGTCCGCACCAAATCGTCGGCATTCTTGGGTTGAATCGGCCGAGTGGCGAACATCGAGGCAATGCAGAACGACACCCGCCCGGCGTACAGTCTGCCCAGTGCCTTTTCCACGGCCACGGCTTGGTGCGTCAAACGGAAGTCCCAGTCGTGCCGCATTTCCGTGCCGGCCGTGATGACCAACCCCTTGCGCACCGCTTCCTGCCCCACGGCAATCACTTGCCGGCACCCGGGCGGATCGACCGCCACCGGTTTCTCGATGAAGGCGTGCTTGCCCGCACGGATGGTCGCCTCCAACTGCCGGGGCCGGAAGAGCGGAGCCGCCGCGATCAGCACGATGTCCGCATTGGTCTGGAGGAGGTCCAGATAACCGGTCGGCCCGCCGAAGCAGCGGTTCGGCGGCACGTCCCACCGCTGGCCGGACCGCAATGCACGCTCCTTGAAGTAATCGTGCACGGCCACCACCTGTAGCTGGAAGCCGAGGACCTTGGCGGCTTCAAAGGCGTCGGCCACGGCGCCGTTGCCCCGCCCGCCACAGCCGATCAACGCGATCTTGAACCGCTTGCCCGAACCCTTGGCCGTCGCCCCCAAGACTGCCGGGGCGCCGAAGGCCATGCCCAATCCTGCGGTGTTCCGCACGAACTCGCGACGCGACCAGAAAGAGTGCTCCGACATCGCCCGAACCTCCCGAAGCACTAGAGAGCCGGCCCGCCGCGGGCGCCCAGCCGACCTTCGGCCTATGCATGCCACTGCGGCGGCGACGCCAGTTTAACCCCGGCCGCACGCCCTGGTCAAAGGGCGACCGAGCGCCTCGCCGGTCAACGCTTTGAAAAAAACGATTTCTGGAGAAAGAACCCCACGCCCATCGTTGACCGACCGGTGGCCCCTTAGGCCACTGGCGATCCCGGCGGAGAAGGGTTGGCGGGAAGCGTGACCCCCACCCGCGGGCTCCCCCTGCCGGAACCGCCTGCCGCCTCACCGCTGGCACGGGGTGCGGCGGCCCGAGCCGCCGGCAGCTTCAGCGTGAAGGCCGTCCCCCGACCCACGGTGCTTTCCACCCGGATCCGCCCGCGGTGGGCTTCGATAATGTCCCGGCACATCGAAAGCCCCAGGCCCGTGCCCCCCTTGCCGCTGGCATCCGGGCCGCTTTTGGTCGTGAAGAACGGCTCGAAGATGTGCGGCAGCTTGTCCGGAGGGATGCCGCACCCATAGTCCCGGATTACCAGGTCCACGGTGTCGCTTTCGGCATCGTAATAGAGTTTCAGCACCACGCGTCCACCGCTGGGCATGGCCTGCCGCGCATTGATCAGCATGTTCAACAGCACCTGCTGAATCTGATTGCCGTTGACCATCGCCGGCGGCGCAGGCTGGAAATGTTTCTCCACCGTAATCCGGTACTTGTTCATCTCCCGCTCAAGCAACAGCAGAGTGTCCTCCACCAGCCGGGCCAGGTCGGTCGGCTCCTGGCCGGCCGAGCGATTGCGCGCAATGCCCAGCACGCCATTGGTAATCCTGGCGGCGCGGTTGCCGGCCGCCAGGATCTTCTCGAAGCATTTTTCGCGATTGGCATGATCTTTGTGGCGCAAGCCGAGCTTGGCATAGTTGATGATGGTGGTCAGTACGTTGTTGAACTCATGCGTGGTGGTACTGACCAACTCGCCCAGCGCCGTCAGCTTTTGCGCCTGCGCCAACTGCTTCTTCAGCATTTCCACCTGCTGGCGAAGTTCATCAACCTCCGCAGAACCGCTCATAGCAGGGACAACTCCCGGGAACCTGGCCGGGGCGAACCGGTCGGCAAAGTTTGGGCGACCGGCCTGGCTTGGCCTGTCTGCTGTACCCCCATTACTCTCGCCGGCTTGCCGCCCATGCGTGTATTAACTCCTTGTAGAAGGCCAAGTTAGTCCATTAGTGAGCTATCGTCGAGCCGGCCAGGGCGACTGAAGCGGAAGCGGCAGGAATCGGCCGCAGTCTGCGCAAAAAAGAGGAGTCGGACAAAACGCCCAACTCATACCGCTTATGCCCCCTGCGACGGGCATTCCAGCCACCGTGCCTCGGCCGACATTTCATCAGTCTCACCAGCCTTGCCACGGTCACGCAGCCGTCCCCCGCCGCGCTTTTTCATGGTCGGTCCCTGCCGCTGCCGGCCATGTACGTACCCCCACACAGTGCGTCCCTTCAACCGCCGCACCGGTCCCTGGCGGTTTCCGCTTTCTGCATGACCGCTGCCGCGGGTCCCTTGCAGTTTGCCCGCCCCAGTGCGATGCTGAACCCGCTTGGTGTGCCAGCGGGCTTGGGCAGGTCCCAGGCCGTTCGGCACGCCCCCCAGTACGTGCCTTGATTTGTGGGAGGATGCACCATGCGTATGTGGCAATGTGCGGTGTGGGTAGCGGTGCTGGCCGGCGGTTCGGCCGGGGCGAAAGCGGGCGAAATGGTATTGGCCGAGGCGGCGAGGTCCCCGTTTCAGATCGTGATTGCCGAGCAGGCTTCGCCGTCTGAACGCTACGGGGCCGAGGAGCTTCAGCGGTTCCTCCAAGAGATGAGTGGGGCCAGGCTGCCGATCGTTACCGACGCCGCGCCGGCCGGGCCGCATGAAATCGTGCTCGGCAATAATGCGCGGCTGAAGAGCTTGGGCGCAGCGATCGATTTCAAGGCCCTTGGTGCCGAAGGCTACGTGTTGCGTACGGTGGGGCCGCACCTGGTCATCGCCGGGGGGGCCCAACGGGGCACGCTGTACGGGGTGTACGGATTGCTGGAAGAGCATCTGGGCTGTCGATGGTTCGCTCCCGGGGTCAGCCGCATCCCCAGGCGAGAGCGCCTAGTGCTGGGTGAACTCAACGAAACGAAAGTGCCGGTCCTCGAGTATCGCGAGCCCTTCACGTTCGACTGCTTCGATGGCGACTGGTGCGCCCGCAACCGCGTGAACTCCTCCTCCGGCCGGCTGCAAGCCCGGCATGGGGGGAAGGTCCGCTTCGGCGACGGGTTCTTCGTGCATACCTTCGCCCGGCTGGTGCCGCCCGAAAAGTACTTCAAAGAGCACCCGGAGTATTTTTCGCTGGTGGGGGGCAAGCGGCAGGACGGCTATGCCCAGCTCTGCTGTACCAACGAGGACGTGATCCGGCTATGCACCGAGGGGGTGTTGGCGGCGATGAAAGCCCAGCCCGATGCTTTCGTGTTCTCGGTCTCGCAGAACGATACCGACAAGCATTGCGAGTGCGATCGCTGCCAGGCCGTGGCCCGGCAGGAGGATTCGCAGATGGCCCCGGTGCTGTATCTCGTCAACCGGGTGGCCGAGGCGGCCGAAAAACAGTTTCCGGACAAGGCCATCGAGACTCTGGCCTACCAATGGACGCGCCGGCCGCCGAAAACCATGCGGCCGCGCTCCAACGTGATTGTCCGCCTGTGCTCGATCGAGTGTTGTTTTTCGCATCCCTTGGCCACGTGCTCTAGCCCCGAGAACAAGCGGTTCGTGGAAGACCTGCGAGGCTGGGCCAAGGTATGCAACCGCTTGTGGGTATGGGATTATGTGACCGATTTCGCGCATTACCTCCTTCCGTTCCCCAATCAGCGGGTGCGGAACGACAACATCCGCCTGTTCGTGGAGAATAACGTCAAGGGGATTTTCGAGCAGGACACCTACGATACCCCCCACAGCGAATTGGCGGCTTTGGGCGGCTATCTGACCGCCAAGTTCCTGTGGAACCCCGAGTACGACGAGAACGTGGCAATCAACGAGTTCCTGGAGGGCTACTATGCCGAGGCGGCAGGGCCGATCCGCAAGTACATCGACCTGCTGCACGATCGCGTGGAGCACCAAAACATCCACGTGCACATCTGGGCGCCGCCTGCAAGCCCGCACTTGACAACCGAGCTGCTTGTCGAGGCCAATGCCCTGTGGCAAGAGGCGGAGAAGCTGGTGGCGGAAAAGCCCGAAGTGCTTCGCCGGGTGCAGATTTCGCGGATGAGCGTGGACTATGCGATTGTGGAGCGGGCGCGGAATGCCGCTACGCAGCCTGGTGGTGTCGATGGGGCTCTGGTAGCCCTGGCCAAGCAGCGCTTCGCCCCCTATATCGAGACCCTCCGCACCAGCGGCCTTAAGAACCTTCGCGAAGGGCGAGCCCTGAACCTCGAGGAATACCGCGCGGGATTGGTCAAGGCGCTTAAGATTGGGCAATAGCCCCGGCGCGGGTTGGGCGGCATGGGTCGGCCGGGGCCCCGTAGGCTGCCAGGAGGGAGCGCCGGCCGAGCGTTTTCTCGGGAGGCGCGGATGTCGGCAAGGGTGCGGAGCCGAAGCAGGACAGCCGGCTTGACATAAGCATTGCTTATGTTATAAGATTCGCTTGTGAACATCGAGACACTGCGAATCTTTTGCGATGTCGTGCAGCATCAAAGCTTTTCGCGGGGGGCCGCAGCCAACAATGTCAGCCAGTCGGCGGCCACGCAGGCGATCCACCGCATGGAGCGGCACTTCGGTGTGCAACTTGTGGATCGCAACAAACGGCCTTTCGTGTTGACTCCGGAGGGCCAGGCCTGTTACGAGGGTTTCCGCGAGGTGCTGGAGCTGTACGACGCGGTCGAGACCAAGGTCCGCTCGCTCCGCAAGGAGATTTCCGGGTTGGTGCGGGTGGCGGCCATCTATTCCGTGGGACTGTACGACATGTCCCGCGCGATGCAGGACTTCATGCGCCGCTATCCCAAGGCCAAGGTCCGCCTGGAGTACCTCCGCCCCGACAAAGTGTACGAGGCGGTGTTGAACTCCGAGGTGGACCTGGGTATCGTGTCCTATCCCATGCAGACGCCCGAGCTATCGGTCATCCCGCTCCGCAGCGAGCGCATGGTGCTGGTGTGCCATCCCAAGCATCACTTGGCGGTACGTAGTGCGGTAACCGCCGAGCACCTCCAGGACGAGGATTTCGTGGCGTTCGACCGCGAGTTGCCGATTCGCAAGGAGATCGACCGCTACCTGCGGCAGCGATCGGTCAACGTCCGCGTGGTGATGGAGTTCGACAACATCGAGACCATCAAGCAGGCGGTGGAAATCGGGGCGGGCATCAGCATCCTGCCCGAGCCCACCGTTTCCACGGCCGTGGAGATGGGACGCCTGGCGGCGGTGCGGCTCATCGCCCCGCAACTCTATCGGCCGGTGGGCATCATCCACCGCCAGCGCAAGGTGTTCAGTCCTACGGCGCTGAAGTTCATCGAGCTGCTGCAAGAGCCCCGGGACCACGCCCAACCTGAGGAGAGTTGATGCGCGACCTCGAAGTGCCGCTGAGGTTCCACCCGCTGGGCCGGACCGTTCATGTCTTGCCGGGGACCCGCCTGTCAGAGGCGGCCGCTATCGCCGGCCTGCCCTTGGAAATGCCATGCGGCGGCGAGGGGACGTGCGGCAAGTGCCGGGTGGTGATGCGCCCGGCCCCGGAGCCCACTCCCGCCGAAGCGCGGTTGCTGTCGCCGGACGAATTGGCCCGGGGAGTGCGCCTGGCCTGCCAGCACGTGGCCGAAAACGAACTCGATGTGGAGGTGCCGCGGAGCAGCTTGGCGGGCCATGAATGCCGCATCCTCGCAGGCAGCCACACCGAGGTCCCTGAACCGACCGACCCGCCGGTACGCAAAGTATTCGTCCAGTTGCCGCCACCGCACCGCGGGGACGACGTGGCAGACTTGGCACGTCTCCAACGGGCAGTGGGCCCGCTGGAAGCCGATCTGGATCTGCTCCGCCAGTTGCCCGCGCGACTCCGCCAGTGCCAGTTTCGGGGTACCGCCGTCGTAGAGGCCAGCCGACTCTTGGATTTCGAGCCGGGCGACACCCGCGCCCACGGCTGTGCCCTGGCGGTGGACCTGGGTACCACCACGCTGGTAGCGGCGCTGGTGGAACTTGCCACGGGGGACCAGCGGGCAGTGACCTCGCGGCTGAATCCGCAGACCACCTGCGGCGACGACGTGCTCTCCCGGATTCTTTATGCGCAGCGGCCGGGGGGCCTGCACGAACTCCAGCAGCGGATAGCCAGCGCCGTGGACGAAATGATTGGCGAACTGGCCGAGAACGCAGGCATTCGTCGCGAGGCGATCTATACGGTGGCGGTTTCCGGTAATACCACCATGCAACAACTGTTTTGCGGGGTGGATCCGCAGTGCCTGGGCCAAGTGCCGTTCGTGCCTGCCACCAGCGATGCGATCCAGGCACCGGCGGCCACGGTTGGCCTGCATATACATCCCCGAGGCCGGGTATATGTCTTGCCGGTGATCGGGGGCTTCGTAGGGGGCGACACGGTGGCGGGAATACTTTCCACCCGGCTGACCGCTTCGCCGCGTCCAGCGCTGCTGGTGGACATTGGCACCAACGGCGAAATCGTGGTGTGGACGGGCCAACGCCTGCTGGCAGCTTCGACCGCCGCCGGCCCCGCCTTCGAAGGGGCCCGGATTTCCCAGGGGATGCGGGCCAGCGTCGGGGCGATTGAAAAAGTGGTGCTTCGCGACGGGGACCTTCACCTGAATGTCATTGGCAATGCGCCTCCCGTAGGGCTTTGCGGGTCGGCATTGATCGATGCAGCAGCCGAGCTGCTGCGTGCCGGGGTCCTCACTCCCGAAGGCCGGCTGCTGACCCACGACCAACTCCCGGTCCATACGCCGGAGCCGCTGCGCCGCCGGCTGCTGGCTGATAATGGCAAGCCGGCCGTGGTGCTGGCGTGGGAGAGCGATTCGGGTCATGGCCGGGCCGTCACCCTCACTCAACGCGACCTCCGCGAGCTGCAACTGGCCTCGGGTGCTATTCGGGCGGGGATTGCCATTCTGCTGAAAAGGGCTGGCCTGAGTCCGGCCGATCTCGATACGGTGCTGCTGGCCGGAGCCTTCGGCAACTTCATCCGCCGCAGCAATGCCCAACGGATCGGCCTGTTGCCGGGCGAGGTGCCGCGGCAACGCATTCGGTTTGTGGGGAACACCTCGCTGGCCGGGGCGCGTTGGACGGCCATTTCGCTGGCCGCCCGGCAACAAGCCCACTGTTTGGCTCGGCAGACCGAACACGTGGACCTTTCCAGCGACCCGGATTTTCACGCCACTTTCGCCCGATCAATGATCTTTCCTCAAGGGGCCTCTTCGAGCTAAGCCACTCAGTTTCCACAGACCGCGCCTTTTCCCTATTTGACCGGAAAACTACCAAACGTTTCCAGCGGAAGGCATGTCGGCGGGCTTCGCGGGGCCACTGCTTCAATCCGTAAGATTGATCGGCCAGGAAACCGCAGCGGAGCTTCCAGGGGTAGATCTCCGGGGGTTCAACGGGCGCGCGGGTGCTCCGGTGGCTTGGCCGCTCGATCCGTCGGCCGGCAAACTCGTCCTGCTTGGCAAAAGCCATACAATCGGATGATGCGGCTGCCCTGATCTGTCCGAAACAGAAAAGGACTCGGCGTCGGCGACGCCTTCCTGTGTTTCGGATAGAGCAGATAATCCCACAGGTGGAGCAAACCGGATGATACGACCTCTAAGTTTCGCGATAATCAGCAGTTGGGCGCTCGGGGCCCTACTGGTGGGGAATACAGGTAGCAATGTATTCGGAGCGGAAGTGTCGCCGCGTCCGGCGAGCCGATACGCCGCAGCCGGTCGTAGTCCGGCGGGTCTTGGTGCGGCTCCAGGGAGCCCTTATGCGCAACCCCGGCCGCTGACCCCGTCGCCGCAGGCGCGGCCGGTCGGCGCGGCACCTGGCACGGGCCAAGCCGCCACGGCGCCCGGTAGCTTTGCCAAGCCGGGGGCCACGCCCAGCGTCGGGGCCGGCCGATCGGCTTCGAGTAGCGGCTCGGGGGCCCCCTCGGCTGCGTCCGAGGGGGGACGTTCGCCCAACGCTCCTTCGCCCGAACAAGCGCTCCGTCTTACGCCTATTCAACCCGATGTGGACTACAGCAGGCCCAGCGAGGACGAAGTGCCGCGGTGCACGGTCCGCGCAATCCGAGCCGAGGGGGTCGTGGGTTGGCTGGTCGAGGACCCCGCAGGCTTGCCGCTCCGCCGCTTTGTGGACACCAATGGCGACAATAAGGTGGATCAGTGGTGCTACTACAAAGACGGCTTGGAGGTATATCGGGACATCGACTCGGACTTCAACGGCAAGGCTGACCAATACCGCTGGTTCAACACGGCGGGTACGCGATGGGGCCTGGATAAGGACGAGGACGGCTTGATCGACCAGTGGCGGGCGATCTCGGCCGAGGAGGTGACGGCAGAGGTCGTAGCCGCTTTGGTCCAGCAAGATTCGCAGCGCTTTGGGCGTGTGGCGTTGGCCCCCGAGGAGCTGGCCGCGCTGGGGCTGGGACCTGCCCGCTCCAAAGAACTGGCGGAGAGACTCAGCACGCTGGGCATCCGCTTCAAAGAGGCGGCGACGCGTGTCAAAGGGCTGGGAGAGAAGACACGGTGGTTGCACTTCAGCGGCCATCGGCCGGGCGTCGTGCCCGCAGGCACCGACGGGGCCACCCGCGACGTGGTCGTGTACGAAAACGTTGTGGCGCTGGTGGAGACAGGCCAGCAATCGGCCCAGGTGCTTATCGGCACGCTGATCAAGGTAGGCGAGGGCTGGCGAGTGATTGATGTCCCGGAAATCCTCAGCGAAGGGCAGACGCGGCAAGCCGAGGCGGGGTATTTCTTCCGGGCCGCGCCGGCTTCGCGGCCGGCCACGGCCATGGACGCCCCCAACGAAAAATCGCTGCAACTGCTGGATGCCTTGCAAAAGCTGGACGCGGCCTTATCGCAAGCGTCGTCGGCCGAGGAATCGGCCCGCTATCAGGCCCAGCGGGCCGATCTGTTGGAAAGAATCGCCGAGGAAAGCAAACCCCAGGATCGCGCCCTGTGGCTGCGGCAACTGGCCGACCTGCTGGGCGCTGCGGTGCAGTCCGGCCAATTCCCCGAAGGGATGAAACGCCTGGAGGCCCTTTTGGCGAAGATTGGCCGCGACCCGCAACAGCGCGAACTGGCCGCCCACGTCCGTTTTGTACAGATCAGTGCCGCCTACGCCCAGGCCATGCAGGCCAAAGGGGCCGACTACGCCAAAGTGCAGGCCGACTGGCTCAAAGCGCTGGAATCCTTCGTAACTGAGTATCCCAGCACCCCCGATTCGGCCGAGGCAATGCTCCAGTTGGCCATTGCTCAGGAGTTCGCCGGGCGGGAGGAAGAGGCGCGGCGGTGGTACGGCCGAATTACCAACGATTTTTCCGACTCGCCCACCGCCCGCAAAGCCGCCGGGGCACTCCATCGGCTCCAATCGGTCGGCAAAGTGCTGACGCTCGTCGGCAAAAGCCCCAGCGGTACCACGGTGGACTTGGCCAAGTACCGCGGGCAGGTGGTCCTCATCCAATACTGGGCCACCTGGTGCGAGCCGTGCAAGGCTGACATGGCCGCGCTGAAAGAGCTTCAATCCAAGTACAGCCGCGAGTTCGCCGTCATCGGCGTGAATCTGGACAATACCGACGCCGAGCTGAACGCCTTCCTCAAAGAAAACCCCCTGCCGTGGAGCCAGATTTTCGAACCTGGCGGGCTGGAAAGCCGCCCGGCTGTGGAAATGGGTATCCTCACGCTGCCTACGATGATCTTGGTGGACCAAGAAGGGCGGGTGGTCCACCGCAATATCACCGCCGGCGAGATCGAGGCGGAGTTGAAACGCCTGGCGCGATAGAATTCCTTGGGGGGCGGCCGGAGCGGGCTACCACAGGTTAATACGCCGAAAAATGGACTTGCCAATAAACCCGGCAATTGCTTCGCGCAGGTTGCGGGTGCTGTTCCTTTGCACGGGGAACTCCTGCCGCAGCCAGATGGCGGAGGGGTGGACGCGGCACCTCAAAGGCGATCAGATCGAACCCTTTTCGGCGGGTATCGAGGCACATGGCCTCAATCCCGATGCGGTCCGCGTGATGGCCGAGGCCGGCGTCGATATTTCCGGGCACCGTTCCAAGCGGTTGTCCGACCTGGCCGACTGGAACTTCGACGTGGTCGTGACGGTCTGCGACGATGCCAGCCAGCGGTGCCCCCGGTTTCCCGGCTCCGCCCGGGTGGTGCACATGGGTTTTGATGATCCGCCCCGTTTGGCCGCCGGCGCAAGGACAGAAGAGGAACGCTTGGCTCCCTATCGCCGGGTGAGGGACGAGATTCGGGCGTTTGTGGAGACCCTGCCGGGATGGCTCGCCAGTGGCAATGAAAACACGCCTGACGGGATGGCCTCCCAACCGTAAGGCGGACCGGATAGGCCCGACACGAGGGAGAGCGTCCAACGGAGGCCTGCCGCACTCCATGCCGGTCGGCTTCTTGCAGGCCGGCGGGGAGATGGGCGAACGCGTAGCCCGGGATCAGGCGTCCCCTGCCAGTCGCCGCGCCACAGTGCGGGTGGGTGCCCACTGAAGGGCCTGGAGTTTGTTTTCGTCAACCTCGACACCCAACCCCGGGCCGCGGGGCGGGTGGGCGATGTCGGTCTCGATGGCCAGCGGTGTCGCCAGGATGTCGGCGGTCAGGAATTGCGGTCCGTTCAGCGCCGCGGGTCTCTCCAGGCCGTAGGCGGCGTAAAGAACGAGCGAAGCCGCCAGCGACAGGTCGGGATCGGTCAATCCGCTGCCCAGCCAGAAGAGGCCGGCATCACAGGCCAGTTCGATCTGCCGCCGGGCGGAGCGGAGGCCGCCGGCCCGTGAGACCTTTAAAGTGATGCCGTCCACCATGCCCAGGCGGATGAACTCCTCCACTTCCACAGGCGAGATGAGGCCCTCGTCCATAGTGATGGGCAAGGCCTTTTGACGGCGGAGGGCCAGATAGCCGGAGATGCGATTGGGGCGCAACGGCGCTTCTAACACATCGACACCCGCATCGGCCAAGCGGGGTGCCACCTCCAGTGCCGTGGGGAGATCGTAACCGCCGTTGGCATCGGCCCAGAGAAAGCTTTCGGGGGCGTGGCGGCGGACCAGCCGGGCCAGTTCCACATCGAAAACGGGGTCCGACCCCACTTTGATGTTGAAGTTGCGGTATCCGCGGGCATGAGCTTTGGCAATCTGCTCTTCGGCTTCGTCCACGGTGCGCACGGCAATCGTCCAGCTCAGGACGACGGGGTTGCCGGCAGCGCGCCCCCACCCTTCGGCCAGCGATTGGCCGGCCAGCCGGCCAGCCAGATCGTGCAGGGCCATCTCCAAGCCGGCCATCGCCAGCGGAAAGCCAAGCGAAAACGCGGGGGCCAAAACCCGCTCCAGGGCGTCGATAGTGGCATCAAGGTCTTCGGCGTCGCGGCCCAAAATGGCCGGGCCGTATCGGTGTTCGAGCACGGCCAGCAGGGTCTCGGGCGTCTCGTAGCTCCATGTGGGGACCGCCAGGCTCAGCCCCCAGCCCGCCACCCCGTTATCGGCCGTTACCTTGACCGCCACGCCAGTATGACCCGGCGATCCTTCGAGAAACTTCCAGTAACCCGACCAGGGGTAGCACACCGGAAAAAGGTCCACGCGATCGATTTTAGCCATGGCACGCTTCGGACCGGAAAACGAAAGCCCGCCGGAACAAATAATAATTCGTGAACCGGCGGTGCGGATTGCGAAACCCCCTGTTGGCCAACCCGCCAAGGTCGGGGCTAGCCAGCGGGGGGCAGCACCGGACGACGGTCAGACGGTTTGGGCGATTCCCCGGCGTGAACCGATTCCCGCTCGGGAAACAAGCCCACGCGGCAGTGCTTGAGGATTTCGGCGGCCGGGGCAAGATAGCCTACGTAAAACGGGCCGAACTGGGCATACCGGGCGCTGGCCTCGTCGTAACGCATCCGGTACACGATGTCTTTCAGGAACTCGGGGTTGCGAGCCCAAAGGGTTACCCCCCATTCCCAATCGTCCATTCCCAGGCCCACGGTTACTAACTGGGTAACTTTCCCGGCGAACTTCAGGCCGGTCTCCCCATGCTCGTGCATCAGGCGCTGGCGTTCCGGGTAGTCCAAGAGGAACCAGTTGGCCCCAGGGTCGCGGCGCTTGTTCATGGGATAGAAACAGACGGCAGGCCAGGCGGGCAAATCCGGACGCAACCGCTGCCGCCGCATGATTTCCAGCCGGCGCTCATACTGGCGAAGTTGGGTCTGGTACTCGGTGCCGGCCGGGTCCAGCCCTTTTTCTTGCAGCAGCCGTCCGTACTGTTCCGCCGTGGGGACATACTCGGACACTTCGGTAAGCGAGATGAACGACCAACTGGGCACCAGGGCCGAGCCCAAAGGGCCGGACAACAGCCGCTGGTGCATGGCGTCGATGACCAGCGGGTCGGGATCCAACGCAATCAAGCCGAAATCCGCCTTCTGGCCGCTGACGATCATCGTCTGCAAGCGGGCTGGAGCACCGGCCGCTTGCGGGTCCAACACGGCGATGAAGTCGCGGCAACCGTCGCTCAACTCGGTCGTCCCCAGGCTCCGCAGCCGGGCGCGGTCGAAATGGTAATACAAGTGGGCGCAGTGCCAGCCCGTGGCGGGCACCAGGGAAATCTCATCGCGAGGATCGGAGTTCATCGTACAGGGAGCATTCGGGGATACACGTGCGACAGCACACATGCCGCAGGCCATGGGCCAAAAAACCCTTCAATATTACGCCCCACGTGTCCGGCGGACAAGGCTGCGGCACGCCTACCGCCCGTCCGTGCTGCGGCGTGGGTTTCGTAGGGCCTTCGGGCCGCGTTGACGGGTACGAAAAACCGATTTAGCATGAGGTAAAGACGCGAGCCGGCATTCGGGGTTGAACGGCCTGTAGGCCATGATTTGTCGGCAGCGGTAGCGCAGCCGAAGGAAGCAGCTAGTGGGCTCCGCGTGGTGTGGACCGTCGCCAAAATTCAGAGCCGTAGCTATTCGAGCGGGAGCAAAATATGGTTGTCCGTGTCCGGCGGTGGGTAAGTCTGTTGAGCGGCGAGAGGGCGGCCCGCGGACCCGCCGTGGTGGCCGCTGCGGTGATACTGGGTGTACTGGGGCTAGTGGCCGCAGCCAATGGGCAGGCGGTGCGAGGGGCGGCTCCGAATGTGCCCAAAGCCGTTTCGCCGGCTACGCCCAAACCGGCTGTACCCGCCGCTAAACCTACGCCTGTGCGGCCTGCGCCCGCCAAGACTAAGGCCGAAGAGATTCCCGCCCCTGTGGAACTCAAAGGCCAAGAACTGCTCACGCGGGACGGCGTGCTATTGCGGGCAACGTTCTACCCCAGCAACCGGGGCAAGGAGGCCATCCCCATCATCATGCTGCATGGCTGGAAAGGCAACCGCTCGGAATACACCGCGCTGGCCAGGCAGCTTCAGCAACTGGGGCACGCGGTGCTGGTTCCCGACCTGCGAGGACACGGGGAGAGCACCCGCCTGGCCTACGACGACCGGCGGAAGCTGGAAAACTCTCTGATCAGCCGGGCCGAGGTGGCCAACATGGTCCGCCGCGACATGGAGAAATTCAAGAGTTTTCTGGTGCAGAAGAACAACGCGGGCGAGCTGAACCTGGAAAAGCTGTGCGTCGTCGGAGCGGAGATGGGCGCCGTGGTGGCGTTGAACTGGGCGGTGTGGGACTGGCATTGGCCCGTCTACCCGGATTTCAAGCAGGGGCAGTACGTCAAGGCCCTGGTGCTTATCTCGCCCCCTTGGAGCTTCAAGGGGGTGGATGTCAGCGAGGCCCTCAATTTCCCGGCCATACGCGGTACGGCTCCTGTGACGATTTCGTTGCAGATCATCTACGGGGCCAATGACCGCAAGGTGGCCGGGGAGATCGATCGCATGGTGCGAATTCTCCGGCAGCACCGGCCGGAGTACGAAACCGAAGAGGAGATCCGGGAAAAGCAGGATTTCTTTGTCCGGCCGGTGGCCAAGACCAGCCTCCAGGGGACCAAGCTGCTCGACGGGCGCGAGCCCGCCGTGTTTCAGCAGGTGTTGCCCGCCATCGCGAGCTTCATCCACTTCCGTTTGGAGAAGAAGGATTTCCCCTGGCACGAAATCAAGGAGCGGCGGTAGCCTCTTCGCCTGCGCCGTCGGCAGGGTGGGCCTCGCCGCCACGCAGGGCATCGCGGCTTGAAGATCGCGCAGCGGTACCGTCCGGGCGCTGGCCAGCGCCAGCCGCTCCTTCCGTTAAGGCCGAGGCCGGTCGCACCGGACCGGGAATGCGTATCTCCTGGCCGATGGGAAGAATCTCGGGGCTGGGCAGGATGTGGCGATTAGCTTCGAAGATCTCCAGCGCCCGGGTTTTATCGCCCAGGTAGCGTTGAGCCAGTTCAGCCAGCGTATCGCCATCGACAATTCGGTGGGTCCGCCCAGTGGCCGGCCCCCGGCTGGTCAGCCCGAGCCCCATGGAGATTCCCCAGCGAGGCGATACCCCTATCTCTTCCCGCGGGAAAGTCTTGGTGAGCCTGGGCAGCGGCGGCTCCCGCTCGACGGGCTGCAACACGGTGGCTTGCCGATTGGCGGCAAAGGGATTCGCCTTGAGCACCGTTTCCACCCGCGGGATTGGCGGCGCCTGCTCGTCCACGGGCAGAGCTGCTTGCCGGCGATAGACGATGGGCGTCCTGGGCGTCTGACCGGCTGACCCGGGACCGCCCTCCCGAGGAAACAACGATCCCAGCGCCAGCCCGCCCAGCAGAATGGCCGCGGGCACGCCCAGCCGCAGCTTCCGGTTGCCGTGTGGCTTGCTGTTCACCCTCGGTTCCGCATGGCCGGAGGCTCTCGTCCCGAGAAGCGTCCCTCTTCTTGCATGGTATCGGTGGTCGCGGCGGCGGAGAAGGAGCGGCGCCACCGGATCGCGCAGAAAACCGCCTGTTCCGGGGTGGGTCGTATCAAGCGTTTCGGACGTAGCGCAGCGGCAAGGCCCGCCGGGAGCATCGCAGGAGCTTACCGCGCGGGTCCTGCGTATCTTGCCAGTAGATCGATTCTTGCCAGATGTGCCACAGGCGGCTATGCTGGCGGGGCGTCTGGAAGGGTGGACGATCCGTCGCCCGCATTTAACACCCCTTCCTCAAGCGCCGCACCGTGCCCCATTGTGGCAGCCCATCGGGCGCTGGGCAGCAGGGCGGCGGTTCATGCTGTGCCGAGGAAATCGTTTTGCGACGTGCCCTGCCTGAGGAGGCCGAGGATGAATACGTTTGGACAGAAGCCGGTGGCAGAAGCCATGCGGCGGGCAATCTCGCGGCGTGGTCTGCTTTCGCACGGTCTAGGGGGGGCGGCCGCGATTTTCGCCGCCCCGGCGGTACTGCGTGGAGCGGCTGCCAGGCCGTATCGGGCCGCGGTGATCGGCCATACCGGGCACGGCGACTACGGCCACGGTTTGGATGTGGTGTGGCGCGACGTGCCGCAAGTCGAAGTGGTGGCCGTAGCCGATCCTGACCCGAAAGGACTGGCCGAAGCAGGCAAACGCCTCGGCGTAAGCAAGCTCTACACCGACTACCGCAAGATGCTCGACGAAGTAAAGCCCCATCTGCTGAGCATTGCTCCGCGGTGGATTGATCGGCACTGCGAATACGTGGTGGCAGCCGCCCAGCGGGGCGTAAAAGGCATTTATCTGGAAAAACCTCTCTGCCGCACCCTGGCCGAGGCCGACCAGATGAAGGCCGCCTGTGACCAACATGGCGTCAAGCTGGCCCTGGCCTTTCAGACCCGGTACAGCCCCAAGCTGCCGGTCATTCGCGAGTTGATTGCCTCGGGCAAGTTGGGCCAGGTGATCGAGTTCCGTGCCCGGGGGAAGGAAGATAGCCGGGGCGGTGCCGAGGACCTATGGGTGCTGGGCCCGCACTTGATGGATCTCATGATCCATTTCGCGGGTCCGGCTGCCAGCGCGTTCGGCAGCGTATGGCAACAAGGCCGGCCCGTGCGCAAAGAAGATGCCCGGCCCGGCAACGAGGGCATCGCTTACCTGGCCGGCGACGAGGTGCACGCCATGTACCGGCTGGCCAACGGGGTGACGGCCTACTTTGATTCCATCAAGAACGCCGGTGGTGGCCCGCGGTTTGCCCTGTGGATCCTGGGCAGCAAAGGCGTGATCGAAATGGGCACCAACTATATGCCATTCGCGTTTTTCCTGCCGCATACCTCGTGGTCCCAGCCGCGGGCCAAAAAAGAGTGGATTCCCATCAGCACGGCCGGGCCCGGCAAGCCCGAGCCGCTAGCCGGCGCCGGACCGCACCAGGGGAATGTCGCAGCGGTCAAAGACATCATCGAAGCTATCGAAACCGACCGGCAGCCGGTAGCCAACCTGGCCGACGCCCGGGCAGGCCTCGAAATGATCGTGGCGGTGTTCGCCTCGCACCTGGCTGGCCGACCAGTAAACCTCCCCTTGGCTGAGCGGGGCGATCCGTTGGCGCCAGCCCGATAAGATGGACTCTCCGGATGGTGGCCGCCGCCAAAGAGCCCACCCTACCTTTTGAGACTTCCCTAGGAGAAAGCCATGAGTGCCCGCAACCTTGCACTGGCCCTTGCCGCGATACTTGCTTTTTGCTGTCGCACGACCGGCGGATTTGCCGCGGAAGAGGACGTCCGGGCCAAGCTCGATGCCGCGATGGCCAAGCTGGCCACCTTCGATTTTGGCGGCGATTCGGCGGTGCCCAATGTATTTTCAGAATTGATTGCGGCCACCCACAACAAGCCTGAGCTGCGCCAGGCGCTGGCCGAGCGGCTGGCCAAGATTCTGGCAACCCACGTGCCAGCCGGCGCCAAAGACCTGGCGTGCCGGCAGCTTGCCATCATCGGCCGTGGCACGGAGGTGCCGGCCATCGCCCCGCTGCTGACCGACGAGAAACTTTCGCACATGGCCCGGTACGCCTTGGAACGCATTCCCGGTCCAGAGGCGGACGAAGCGCTGTTGGCCGCCTTGCCCAAGGTCCACGGCATGTTGCGCGTGGGGGTCATTCATTCGCTCGGCAATCGGCGGGTGGAGCGGGCAGTAGGGCCCTTGACCGGCTTGCTGGGCGATGGCGATACCGCGGTGGCCACTGCCGCCGCCCGAGCCTTGGGCCAGATTGGTCCGCCAGCGGCCGACTCGCTGGCCAAGAGCTTGGGCACTGCCCCGCCTGCGGTTCGCCCTGCCGTGGCCGAAGGGATGCTATTGGCGGCCGAGTCCCTCGTCCAAGCGGGCCGGCGCGACGAGGCGGCGTCGCTGTTCGACAAGGTGGCCGCAGCCGACGTGCCCCTTGCCGCTCGCGTGGCCGCCACCCGAGGCCAGATCCTGGCCCGCGACTCGGTCGGCATCCCGCGCCTGGTCCAACTGCTCCATAATCCCGAACTGGCCTTTTTCGAGCTGGCCCTGGTGCTGACCCGCGAAATGGCGGGGGCCCACGTCACTGCCGCAGTGGCCGCCGAACTGGCCAAGCTGCCGCCCGAAAAGCAAGAGCTTCTGCTCGGAGCGCTTGCGGACCGCGGCGACCGGGCGGCCGCGGCGGCGGTGCTCACCCTGGCCCAACAAGGTCCACCGGCGGTGCGGCCTGCGGCGTGGCGGGCACTGGCTCGGCTCGGCGATGCCTCGCTGGTGCCCCTTTTAGTCCGTACCGCGGCCGAAGCCGAGCCCCCAATCGCCCAGGCCGCTGCCTCCACGCTGGCTACGCTGCCCGGAAACGACGTGGACGCGGCAATCGTCGCCCTCTTGGGGCCCGGCGAGCCCAAGACCCGCCGCGTG
>Ga0315298_1001294_pt1 | contig 46688 bp, 43 predicted proteins | sample WHS_1_MG_FD_203077 | JGI IMG/M metagenome (GOLD analysis project Ga0315298, IMG submission 203077) | Extremophilic microbial mat communities from Washburn Hot Springs, YNP, Wyoming, USA - WHS_1_MG | ecosystem: Environmental > Aquatic > Thermal springs > Hot (42-90C) | place: USA: Wyoming...
AATTCCTTTAACCAAAGGAGAATTAAGAAAGATTATCCAAAAATTAATAAAGAAAAATCAACTTTCTGAAGTGGCGATTCGAATTGTATTGACTGGAGGCAAAGTAATAAATACTCTTAAATTTAACAGAGAAAAACCCACGCTTTTTATTTTAATTGAGCCCCTTCATAGATTCCCACAAAATTTTTATCAAAAAGGCGTATCTTTAAAAACTCATCAATTTAAAAGATCTTATCCTGAAATTAAAACTACTAATTATTTTGAAGCAGTAAGAATAATTAATAAAATTTCTAATAAGAGATTTCATGATATTTTATACTGTTGGGATAATAAAATTTTAGAGACCACTACTGCTAATTTTTTTCTGATAAAGAAAAATGATCTTATAACGCCTAAAAAAGATATTTATCCAGGGGCAACTCGTAATTTAGTTATTAAGTTGGCTAAAGGTCATCTGGAAATTAAAGATAAAGACATTTTTCTTTCTGAATTAAAAGAGGCTGAAGAAGCTTTTATTACTTCTACTTCTCGCGGCATTATGCCCGTTACCAAAGTTGATAATCAAAAAATTGGCAATGGTAAAGTAGGGGAGAAGACAAAATATTTAATGAATATATTTAAAAAATTCACTCAAAATTATTAAAGAAAATTTACTTTTATAGATTATTAAAAAAATTCTAATTAAAATTTAAGATGGCGAGGAAAAATTATAAGCCAAAGTATATAATTACTTATCAATGCTTAAATTGCGGATTTGATTTTGCTCTAACTGAAAAAGAGAAACCTAAATGTTTTTATTGCGAATCCACAGAAAATTATATAGTTATTAAAAAAGAAAAATTTACTCCGCAAGCCATAGTTAATCGTTTAAGAATAAGCACCGATAGAATGATGGAAGCTTTAAAAGGGGCTTGGCAGTGTAGACCAAAAGATACGGATAAAAAGATAGACAAAGATTTTGACGGAGAAAAATTATTATTAGAAGTAATGGCCAAGGCAAAGAAATTAAAAGATAAAATTCAATCATTAAAATTAGAAAAGAAAATTAAAAACAAAAACCGACACAAAACATTCTAACATTCTATAGAATAATAGAATATTATGATGTATAATGGAGACGATATGAATAAAACATCGAGACAATTAGAAAGATACTTTAAAGGAGTAGCCAACCATAGACGAATAGATATTTTAAATTTAGTCCACCAAGAAGAGGGGATTACCCTTTTGGGTATTGCTGAAACTTTAAATTGCGATATTAAGATTGCTTCTCAGCATACACAAAAACTGGTTCAGGCCGGGCTTTTGAATAAACGATATAAAGGAAAATATATCATTCATTCGCTTTCTCCTTATGGAAAAAAATTTATAAAATTTATTAATACATTCTAACATTCTATAGAATAATAGAATGTTATTTTTAAAAAATTTCTAATTATTTTTTAGTGTTATTAATACAAATTAATCTAATTTTATGAATCTTTTTCAGCAAGACTTCGAAGAAAAAGAAAACAAAAGAAGGCCACTAGCGGACCGCATAAGGCCAAAGAAATTAGAAGAATTCGTAGGACAACAACATATTTTAGGCAAAGGAAAAATTTTACGTAAAATTATTGAGAGCGACCAAATTCCTTCAATGATTTTTTGGGGACCACCCGGCACAGGCAAGACAACCTTGGCTAAAATCATTGCCCAAAGAACTGCTTATAATTTTATTGCTTTTTCGGCAGTTACCTCGGGGATACCGGAAGTAAAAAGAGTTATCGAAGAAGCCAAAAAATATTTTGATTATAATCAAAAAAAGACTATTTTATTTATTGATGAAATCCATCGGTTTAATAAAGCTCAGCAAGATGCTTTTTTGCCTCATGTAGAAAATGGAACAATTGTTCTTATTGGCGCTACTACCGAAAATCCTTCCTTTGAATTAAATTCGCCACTTTTGTCTCGTTGTAAGGTTTTCCACTTCCGTGAATTAGAAGATAAAGAAATTGAAAAAATTTTAAAAAGAGCTCTTTCTGATAATGAGAATGGATTGGCTACTTATAACCCCCAAATTGAACCAGAAGTAATAAAAAAGATAATCCATTTAGCCAATGGTGATGCGCGCGTGGCTCTTAACCTTTTAGAATTAGTAGTTTTAAATACTCCGCCTAATAAAGATAAAAAAATAAAAGTTGAATTAAAAAATGTTGAAGATTTGTTAAAAGAAAAAACTTTAAGATATGATAAGGCTGCTGATGAGCATTATGATACAATTTCAGCTTTTATTAAAGGTATAAGAGGCTCAGATCCTGATGCCGCTTTGTACTGGCTAGCTCGTATGTTGGAAGCTGGAGAAGATCCTCGATTCATTGCCCGAAGGATGATAATCTTAGCCTCAGAAGATATTGGCAATGCTGATCCACAAGCTTTACTAGTAGCCACAGCAGCCGCTCAAGCTGTTGAATATGTTGGATTACCAGAAGCTCGAATCAATCTAGCTCAAGCAGTGATTTATTTGGCTACTGCTCCTAAAAGCAATGCTACCTACCAAGCAATTAATCGTGCTATCGCCGATGTTTACCAAAAACGTCTCGAACCTGTTCCTCTTCATCTCCGTAACGCTCCGACTAAATTGATGAAAAAATTTGGCTTTGGTAAAGATTATCAATATCCGCACGAATATCCTAATCATTTTGTTCAACAAGAATATTTACCTAAAAACATTAAAAATCCTCGGTATTATCAACCTTCGGATTTAGGATGGGAAAAAGAAATTAAAAAGAGAATGAAAAATGGAAAAATCAAATCATCATAAAAGATGTTTCCAAATAATCTTTTGGATAATCGTTGTAGGAATCATCATTGTAGCCACTTATCTAACTTTTTTCTCATTTCCGAAAAATCCCGGCATTAAAATTACTAAACCAGCACAGAATTTTTATTTCAAAAACACTACTTTTACTAATGCTTCCCATTTTGTCTCGCGATTATTTCAAAAAGAGGTAGAAGACGAAGATGAAGATGAAGAATCCCCCGAGCAGTTATGCGTCGTAAAAGAAGTGATTGATGGCGATACCTTTAAATTAGCCAATGATCAATCAGTTCGATTAATTGGCATTGATACACCAGAAATTAATCAGCCTTATTATAACGAAGCAAAGAATTATCTAAACTATTTAATTGCCGGCAAAGAAGTAATGTTAGAAAAAGATATCTCTGAGAAAGATAAATACGGTCGGCTTCTACGCTATGTTTGGCTCCCCCAAGGAGATAATAGTTATCTTTTCATTAATTTAGAAATGGTCAGGGTTGGTTTTGCTTATGCTTGGTCTTATCCACCAGATGTACGCTACGAGCAACTATTAAAAAGTGCCCAACAAGAAGCCCAAGTCAGTAAAAGGGGATTATGGAAATAAAAAGGAATAAAAAATTTATTTTTTTAAAGCTGGCCTTTATTGTTTTGTTACTTGCTTTGATTATTATTCTAGGATCATCGCTTTTCCCTTTCTTTCAGAATCCACAAAGGATTGAAGAATTCATTAAACAATATGGAATTTTTGCTCCTTTAGTTTTTATTATTTTACAAACAATTCAAGTAATCGTAGCGCCCTTGCCTGGACAAGTAAGCACTTTCTTGGGTGGTTTTCTTTTTGGTCAATGGTATGGCCTGCTTTATAGCTTGATCGGGATAGCCTTTGGTTCATTTTTAGCCCTTCTTATTGGTCGAAAGTTTGGTCGGCCAGTAATAAAATACTTTGTTTCACCCAAAACAATGGGAAAATTCGAGCGAATAATTAATAATAAAAACAGCCTTCTTGTTATCTTTCTTATTTTCCTTTTTCCATTTTTCCCTGATGATGCGATCTGTTTTTTGTCCGGTTTAACTAATTTTCCTTTATCTTTATTGCTTTTCGTTGCTATGGTAGGCCGTTTGCCCACTATAATTCTTACTATCTTTTTTGGTTATCAAATAAGATATATTAATTTTCCAATTTTACTTTTTTATCTTATAATATTTATAATATTTTCCATCTTCTTTTTACTCTTAAGAAAGAGGATAGAAAATTATCTCTCGATTAAATCTAAAGAAAAACCAAAATGAAACTTATTGTAGGGTTGGGTAATCCTGGAGAAAAGTATAAAAACACTTATCATAATTTAGGGTTTTTGGTAGTGGAAGCGCTAGCAAAAAGCCCAAAATTTAAAGTTGATTTACTAAATTTTAAATTAGATAAAAAATTTGAATCAGAAATTGCTAGAGGAAAAATTGGAAGCGAAGATGTTATTCTAGCCAAGTCCCAAACTTTTATGAATCTATCCGGGCAAGCAGTCAAAAAGATTATTTCTTATTACAAAATAAAAACAAAAGATGTTTGGGTTATTTCTGACGACATCGATTTGCCTTTAGGTACAACTAAAATTCGAAAAAAGGGTTCCTCTGGAGGTCACCGAGGATTAGAATCGATTATTAACGTACTTCATACAGAAAATTTTGTTCGTTTTCGTTTAGGCATTAGGCCTTCGGGGCCAGTCCCAGCAGAAAAATATGTTTTACAAAGATTCAAACCAAATGAATTAAAAGTTATTAAAAAGTCTATTAACCAAGCAAAAGAAGCAATAATTTTTGCTCTAGAAAACAACATTGAAAAAGCTATGAGTAAATTCAACAAAAGAAAAAGCCAAAATAAGCTTGCATAATATTTAAAAGAATAAATTAAGGAGGTAATTATGCAAATCAATGGAGAAGGGTTAACCTTCGATGATGTACTCCTAGTACCTCGTCGCTCTAATATCTTACCCAAAGAAGTAGATCTTTCTACACAACTTACTAAAAAGATAAAACTTAATATTCCTATTGTTTCTTCGCCTATGGACACAGTAACAGAATCAGAAATGGCTATCGCTTTAGCGCGCGAGGGAGGTATTGGAATAATTCATAAAAACTTACCTATCGATAAGCAAGTAGAGGAAGTAGATAAAGTAAAAAGAGCGGAAAGCGCCATGATTGTTAACCCTATTACGCTATCTCCTGAAAAACCTATCAGTGAAGCTATAAAGATAATGGAAGAATATAAAATTTCCGGCATCCCTATAACTAAAAAAGAAAAATTAGTAGGAATCTTGACCCATCGTGATTTGCGTTTTGAAGAGGATTTGGATAAAAAAATTTCTGAAGTAATGACTAAGAAAAACTTAATTACTGTGCCTGTAGGAACGACTTTAAAACAAGCTGAAAAGATTTTAAAAAAATACAAAATTGAAAAATTGTTAGTGGTAGATAAAAATAAAAAATTAAAAGGTCTTATTACCTTTAAAGATATTGAGAAAAAAATTAAATTTCCTCTGGCTTCTAAAGATAGATTAGGAAGATTATTGGTGGGAGCAGCTATAGGGGTAATTAGTGATAGGGAATCTGAAGAAAGGCTTAAGCGATTAATTAAAGCTGGTGTCGATGTAATATTAGTTGATGCGGCCCATGGTCATTCGCAAAATGTTATAAAAACCATTTCTTTTATTAAAAAGAATTATTCAATTGAAGTAATTGCTGGTAATGTTGTTACTGCCGAAGGGGCTCACGATTTAATTAGAGCGGGAGCCGATGCTTTGCGTGTAGGAATCGGCGCGGGAACAATTTGTATTACGCGAGTGGTGGCGGGTATTGGTATGCCCCAAATCACAGCTATTTCTAATTGCTATCAGGTAGCCAAAAAGTATAATATCCCTATCATTGCTGATGGAGGTATTCAGTCTTCGGGAGATATTACCAAAGCCTTAGCCTGTGGGGCTTCTACAGTAATGTTAGGAAACCTTTTGGCGGGTACCGAAGAAAGCCCTTCTGAAAAAATTATTTATCAAGGAAAATATTATAAAGCTTATCGGGGAATGGGCTCATTAGAAGCGATGATCAAAGGCAGTAAAGAAAGATATGGCCAAAGAGAGATTACTTCTTCAAAATTAGTTCCCGAGGGAATTGAAGGAATGGTTCCCTATAAGGGCCTGGTAAATCAGTATATCCACCAATTAATTGGCGGAGTAAAATCAGGGATGGGATATTGTGGTAGTAAAAATTTGAAAGAACTAGTGAAAAAAGCAAAGTTTATCAAAGTGACCCAAGCTGGGTTGAAAGAAAATTATCCTCATCATGTAATAATGACCAAAGAGTCACCTAATTTTATTTCAGAAAATAACCAATTTTAACCACGATGGAAGAAGAACAAAAAGCGTACTGGGCTGCTTTTTCTAAAAATTTAAAGATTGGTTATGAAACCATCTCTTTACTTTTAAAGTATTTTGGTAATTTAAAAGATGCCTGGGAAAAAGGAAAAATTACTGATTTTAAGAAAGCAGGATTGAAAGAGAAAATAGCGCTAGAGATTACTAGAATGCAAAAATCTTTTGAACCAGCAGAAGAACTTAATCGACTTACAAAACTAGGAATAAAGCTTGTTACTTATCGAGACAACGAATATCCTAAAATACTAAAAGAAATTTATAACCCGCCAGCAGTTTTATATATGCGTGGTAATTTTAAAAAGGACGACGAATTTTCTTTAGCTGTAGTAGGAACGCGTCGTTTTACTCCTTATGGTAAACAAGTTACTCAAGAAATAAGTTACGGGTTGGCTAAGGCCGGAATAACTATTGTTTCTGGACTGGCAGTAGGTATTGATACTGAGGCTCATAAAGCCAGTCTTGAAGCGGGAGGTCGAACTATTGCTGTTTTAGGTGGAGGAATTGATGAAGAAAGTATATTTCCCTCGGTAAATAAAAATTTAGCTAAAAGAATTATAGAGAATGGAGTGGTCCTCTCTGAATACCCTCCGGGAACTCCTTCTTTGAAACAAAATTTTCCTGCCCGCAATCGCATCATTGCGGGTTTATCATTAGGTGTATTAGTCGTTGAAGCGGGCGAGGAAAGTGGAGCTTTAATTACTGCTTCTTACGCTTTAGACCAAGGAAAAGATGTCTTTGCTATACCTGGCAGTATTTATTTTAAAACTAGTCGTGGTCCCCATAATTTAATTAAGATGGGCGCCAAACTGGTTACATCCTATGAAGATATCTTGAGCGAATTGAATTTAGAATCGGCAAAAAGATTAATAGAAAATCGGCAAATTATTCCCGATACGCCAGAAGAAGCAAAGATTTTGAAGCATCTTTCGCGTGAACCTGTCCATATTGACTTTTTAATCAAGAAGACTAAAATGGATGCGCATACAGTTAATTCCACCTTAACCTTAATGGAAATAAAAGGTAAGGTCCGTCACTTAGGCGGAATGAATTATATTTTGGGATATTAATTAGAGTTATAAAATAATTTTAATTACATTACTATGTTAAATTTAAAAAAAGAACCAACATTGAAAGATTTACAGACGTATGTAAAACAACTTGAGAAAGAACGAGGATTTGCTACCGAAACAATTTTGGAAAAATGTTTATTATTAGGAGAAGAAGTTAGGGAATTATTTAAGGCTGTTCGCAAATATCAAAAGGTAAAAATTGATCATAATTCTTATTTTGAATCTATTGATTTAGAACTAGCCGATATACTAATTTATCTTTGTGCAATTGCTAATAAATTAAATATAGATTTAGAAAAAGCCTTTAGAGAAAAAGAAAAAATTAATAAAAAAAGGAAGTGGAAATAATATTCTAATCGGTGTTTCTTATGAAAAATTTGGTTATCGTCGAATCGCCGGCGAAGGCGAAAACAATTGAAAAATTTTTAGGATCTTCTTATAAGGTGATAGCTTCTTATGGTCACGTAAGAGATTTACCGCGAGGCGAATTCGGCATTGATGTAGAAAATAATTTTCGGCTTAAATACGTTATCCCTGCTAAGGCGAGGAAAAGAGTAAATATTTTAAAAAAGGAAGCACAAAAATATCCTTTAATTATTTTAGCCACCGATCCTGATAGGGAAGGGGAAGCTATTGCTTGGCATATTACCCAAATTTTGGAGCCCGCAAAAAAGAATCAGGTATGCCAACGGATTGTTTTCTATGAAATTACAAAAAAGGCTATTTGTGAAGCGCTCAAAAACCCCAGAGGCATAGATTTTAACCTAGTTGATGCTCAACAAGCGCGTCGGGTTTTAGATAGAATCGTAGGCTACAAACTATCTCCTTTACTTTGGAAGAAAGTAAAAAGCGGTCTTTCTGCGGGTCGTGTCCAATCAGTAGCCTTAAAATTGATAGTGGAAAGAGAAAGGGAAATCCAAAGCTTCAAACCTCAAGAATACTGGAAAATCGAAGCATTACTTCAAAAGATCCTAAATTCTAAATCTGAAAACCAGTTTATAGCCACATTAACAAAAAAAGATGATAAGGTTATTCCAAAACTAGGAATAAAAAACAAAAAAGAAGTAGATAAAATTTTGGCCGACTTAAAAAATGCAGAATATAAAGTTACTAAAATTACTGAAAAAGAAACTAAACGCTATCCACGTCCGCCATTCATCACTAGTACCTTGCAACAAGATGCTTTTAATAAATTTAGATTTTCTACAAAGAAAACGATGTTTTTAGCTCAACAACTTTATGAAGGTATAGAAATTGAGAGTCGCCGATTAGGCCTGATTACTTATATGCGTACTGACTCTTTCCACTTAGCCCAAGAAGCTTTAGAGAAGATAAGAAACAAAATTAAAGCATTATATGGCCAAGATTATTTACCTTTAAAACCCTGTACTTATAAAAATAAAGCCAAAACCACTCAGGAAGCGCATGAAGCTATTAGACCCACAGATGTCGATTTAGAACCAGAAAAGATTAAAAATTATTTAACTGCTGACCAATATAAACTTTATAAACTAATTTGGCAAAGAACTCTAGCTTCTCAAATGAAAGAAGCTTTATTCGATGAAATAGTTTGTGACATCCAAGCCAAAAATTATACTTTCCAAGCAAAGGGATTAAAACTTAAATTTTTGGGCTTTTTGAAAGTTTATGAGGAAATAAAATTAAAAGAAAATATCCTTCCACCATTAAAAGAAGGAGAAATTTTAAAATTAAAAAGGTTAATCCCTCAGCAAAAATTTACTGAACCGCCAAAACGTTATACAGAAGGATCATTAGTAAAGAAATTAGAAGAAAATGGCATTGGTCGTCCTTCCACTTACGCGCCGATTATTACTACCATCCAAGAAAGGGGATATGTAACCAAAGAAAAAAAATATCTCAAACCCAAAGAAATTGGTTTTATTGTTAATGATCTTTTAACCCAACATTTTCCAAAAATTATCGATATTGGCTTTACAGCTAAAATGGAAGTAGAATTGGATAAGATTGCTCAAGGTCAAATTAAGTGGCTGCCGGTGATTAAAAATTTTTATTATCCCTTTATCGATCATTTAAAAAATAAATTTGCAGAAATTGAGAAAATTAAACTTCCGGAAAAGAAAACGGGTGAAATTTGTGAAAAATGTGGTCGAGAAATGGTCATTAAAGAAGGCCGTTTTGGAGAATTTTTAGCTTGTTCAGGTTTTCCTCAATGCCAAAATACTAAACCCTTAATCGAAGAAACAAAATTCTTATGTCCTTTGTGTGGTAATAAAGTTATTAAGAGGAAAACCAAAAATAGCCAGGTTTTTTATGGATGCTCCTCTTATCCTTCTTGTAAATTTGCTACTTGGGATGAACCCGTAGAAAAACCTTGCCCCAAATGTCAAGGTTTAATGGTGAAAAAGAAAGGAATAATTAAATGCCTCCGCTGCGACTATCAAGAAGTCCTTCCTAAGGTTTAAATTAAAATTATAATTTACAAGACAAGATAAAAACATCTGTTCATAGTATCACAATTGTCAATATTTATTTATAGAGGCTTGAGACGGAAAAGAAGAATAGGTTTATTGACGCTGCTGTATAGCGATTCCATAGATAAACTAAATATAATTACCCTTGACTTCTTGTCTTTAAATTGTTATTTTATTTACCGTAATTCATAATTAATTAAAAAAGGAATTTTTATGCAAGCGGTTATCAAAGTAGGAGGAAAACAATATTTAGTAAAAGAAAAAGAAAAAATTAAAGTAGAAAAATTAAAAGAAAAAGAAGGGGAAAAGATTTCTTTAAATGAGGTCCTATTATTAATCGATGACCAAAAGGTAGAAATTGGACAACCTTTTCTCCCCCAGGTTTCCATACAAGCCAAAGTTTTAAAACATGGCCGAGGAAAAAAGATTGTAGTTTTTAAATATAAACGTCGTAAGGGTTATAGAAAAAAACAAGGCCACCGACAACCTTTTACAGAAATAATTATCGAAAAAATTAGCAAAGGCAAAAAGACTACTTAGTTTTGAAAATTATAAATTATAAAAATTCTCCAAGTCTTTAACTAAATTTTATTGCCAAATTTATCAAAGTTAGATATAATTTTTATAGTAGACAGATTAATAAATTTAAATAAGGAGGATTTATGGGAATGGGCAAAAAGATTGTAGGAGCTACTTTATTAGGTGCCTTAGCCGGAGTAATCGCTGGTATCCTTTTAGCACCCAAATCAGGAAAGGAAACCAGAAAAGATCTCCGTGAACTAGCGGAGAAAATCAAAAAAGAAGTAGCCGAAAAGGTAGCCAAGCTTAAAAAGGTAAGTAAAAAGGACTATGAAAGAATTATTAATGAAGTGGTCAAGAAGTATGAGGCAGCGAAAAAGTTTACTCGAGAGGATTTAAAAGAAATTGCCGCAGATATCAAATCGCGTTGGCAAGAGGTAGAAAAAACCTTAAAAAAGAAAGGCGCATAAAGTACAATGGAAAATCTGACAATTATCCTTTTAATTCTTGCTTTTGTATTAATTTTAATGGCCGGTGTAGTAGCCCTAGCCTATTTTATTGGTAATCATCGTTATAAGCAGTCTTTACATAAGAAATGTTAATTAAAAATTTTTCGTCGCTCGCTGAAACAACATTTAGAAAAGATGCTTTAAGAATTATTAATGAAGGACTAAAAGTTATTAGTCCTTCTTTCATTTTTAAAAAAGAAGTTTTTTTAGAAAATCATTATTTACATATAAAAAAAGAAAAAATCGATTTAAATAATTTTAAAAATATCTATATCGTAGGTTTTGGTAAAGGGGCAGCACTTATGGCAGCAGAAATAGAAAGAATTTTAGGATCAAAGATTAAAAATGGTTTAGTGATTGATATTGTCTCTCTAAAGTTAAAAAGAATCAAAATCAAACAAGGTACACATCCTTACTTAAGTAAGAAGAATATCCAAGCCAGTAAGAGAATTATTAATATGATCAAGCAAGCAAAAAAGGATGATTTAGTAATTTGTTTAATTGCTGGCGGCGGTTCGGCTCTTTTTGAGGTTCCTTATAATTCTTTTATTAATACCTTAAGGATTAACCAAAAATTATTAACATCAGGCGCTTCTATTGAAGAAATAAATACCATTAGAAAGCATATTTCTCAAGTAAAAGGTGGGCAAATGGTCGCCTGGACACAAGCTTTAATTATCTCTTTAATTGTTTCTGACGTCGTCGGAGATCAATTGGATATCATTGCTTCTGGCCCCACTGTCTTTGATCCCTCTACCATAAAAGATGCACAAATAATTATTAAAAAATATAAACTACCAAAACTAAAACTTAAAGAAACACCTAAAATAAAAGGGATATTTAGAAAGGTAAAAAATATTATCATCGCCAATAATAAAGTGTCTCTGGAAGAAATGGCCCACGAGGCAAAAAAATTAGGTTACCAACCTAGAATTATTACTTCTACACTTACAGGTGAAGCGCAAAAAGTGGCACAAGATTTAATAAGACTTTCTCTAAAAATGAAAAAGAAAGAAATATATTTACTTGGAGGAGAAACCACTGTAACGGTGCGCGGTCAAGGTAGGGGAGGAAGAAACACAGAATTGTCTTTGGCCTCTTTACAAAAATTACCGAAAAAGTGCCTTTTTATTAGTTTTGCTTCTGATGGTTTAGATAATACCGACGCCGCAGGCGGCATTGCGGACCAAAACACACAGCGAAAAGCCAAAGACTTAAATCTTGATATAGAAAAATATCTAAATAATAATAATTCTTATAATTTTTTCCGGCAGACTGGTGATTTAATTTTTACTGGTCCTACGGGAACAAATGTAGCAGATTTGATTTTAATTATGAAATACTAAATTATTTTGATAAAATAATAATAAGAATTAATTTATAATAACCATGAATAATGAAAAATGGCTTGATCTAAAAGAAGAAATTAAAACAAAGTTCGAAGTGCTGGAGGATAAAACAGAAGATTTAATCGTAGAAACCGAGGAAGGTAAGAAAAAAATAGGCACCCAAGATATTTTAATTTGTCAATCACCTTTGGGAAAGATTAAACTGGTTCGGATCAATCGACCAGTTATTCTGGATAAGAAAGTCCATTATCATCGAAGAAAAGAAGGGTCGCGAGTAGAGTATGTCTATTCTGATACCGAATTTACTCATCGCTTGGAAGCTTATAAGTGGAATGAAGAAGAAGGGGTTTGGGAAAAGATTGATGCATCCACATTTAATCGTTAACTAGAGAAAATATGCCTAAAAAAGAATGGTGGCAAAATTTTTTTGATGAATTTTATGTTACTGGTTGGGGACTAAGGGACAAAGAAAGAACACCCCAAGAAGTTAAATTTATTATTAAAAATGTGCCCCTCAAGAAAAAAGATAAAATTTTAGACCTTTGCTGTGGTTATGGCCAACATGCAATCGCTTTAGCCCAAAGAGGATTTGATGTAACCGGATTAGATTACTCAGATTATGAGTTAAAGATAGCCAAAAAAGAGACTCGGAAAAGAAAGCTAAAGGTTGATTTTATTAAAGCAGATGCTATAAAAATGGATTTTTGTAACGAATTCGATGTTATCTTAAATATCTTTACTAGTTTTGGTTATAGTAGCGATGAAAATAATCAAAAATTTATAAACAATGTCGGTAAAGCTTTAAAAAGGGGAGGACGTTTTTTAATCGACTATATAAATGCTGCTTTTATTTTAAAGAACTTTCGAGAAAAAGACTGGAAAGATTTAGGTAAAAATGGATTCCTTCTAGAAGAATCATTCTATGATCCCAAAACAGGTATCAACAACTTAAATTGGATTTTGATTAAGCAAGGAAAGGTTTATAAAAAATTAAATTGTCGTTTAAGGTTTTATACTTACCCAGAGATGGAAACAATGCTTGCGAAATCAGGAATGCGAGTAAAAAAGACCTGGGGCTCATTTGAGGAGGATCCTTTTGACATAAATCATAAAAAAATGATAATCCTGGCGGAGAAAAAATAATATGAGCTCTTTGATAGAAAAATCATATTGGTATAAAGAAAAAGCAAAACTATTATTAGAAGAATCAAATTTAATAAAATTTTTAAAAAATTATGGCGATGTAGAAATAGTTGGAAGTTATGCCTATGATTTAATGACGCATGGAGATATAGATATCCATGTCTTCAATCCAAGAATTAACAAAGACAAAACCATAGAAATATTCCATAAACTTATTAAAGAAAAAAGTAAATTTTTTTATGCCTTCATGTTTGGTAATTGGGTAAATTTTTCTAAAAAAGAATTTCCCTATGGTTATTATTTAGGCTTGAAATCAAGAAGGTACCATACAAAATGGAAAATAGATATTTGGTTTATTCGGAAAAAAGAACATCGTACAAGAATGATAAATAATTTAATCAAAAATAAACTGAATAATAAAAATAAAGAAATTATTTTGAAGCTTAAAGTTTTTAGGAATAAGAATTATCCGAAATTGGATAGTACTATAATTTATAAAGCGGTATTGTCTGGAAAGGTTAATACCATTAAAGATTTTGTAAATTACATCAATAAATAATATCAATTATGACGAATATTTTGTCTCAAGACCATTTGATTTTTCCGGAAATATTATGGAAAAGGCCACAAAATATTTATAAAAGACAATGTGGAAAAATTTTAATTTTAGCTGGATCACGAGGAATGGCTGGAGCAGCCGCCCTTAGTACAGAAGCGGCCTTTCGGGCTGGTGCAGGAATTGTCCTTTTAGGATTTCCAGACGCACTAAAAGAGGTTTATAAAAAGGTTTTGCCCGAAACAATGAGTATACCACTTATTTCCACGCCTGCCGGAAGTGTTAGTTTACGGGCTTATCCAGGAATAATGGAAATTGCTAAAGATGTAGATATAGTTGCCTGCGGACCGGGGCTGTCTCGTAATACAGAAACAGCACAACTTGTTCAAAAATTAGTTAAAAACTTAAACAAACCCTTAGTATTAGACGCTGATGGCCTTAATGCATTAATTGATAAAACTAAATTGCTTGCCCAAAGAACTTGGCCAACGATTATTACTCCTCATCCAGGAGAATTGGCTCGTTTGATCAAGGAAAAACCGCAAAATATCAATAAAAATCGAATAAAGTTTGCCCAGAAAACAGCGTTGGAATTCAAAAGTATTACCGTTTTAAAAGGTTATCAAACAGTTATTGCCGAACCCGAAGGAAAGATAATAATAAATAAAACAGGGGGACCAGAATTGGCCACAGCTGGCACAGGAGATGTATTAACGGGCATCATATCTACACTTTGTTCTCAAAATCTTAACCGATTATTTGAAGCTACTTCTACGGCTGTTTATCTCCATGGTTTAGCTGGCGACTTGGCTACTAAAAAGATAGGTGAACGTTCAGTAATTGCTTCAGATATTATCCAATTTTTACCCCTAGCTATTAAAAAGATAGAGGAAGATTATGAAAAAGAAGTTTAAAATTTCAGTCATTATTCCCACTCGCAATGAAGAAAAATATTTATCCTTATGTTTAGATAGTTTGATAAAACAAAAGTATAAACCTTTTGAAGTAATTATTGTGGATAATAAAAGCACTGATCGTACAGTAGAAATCGTAAAGGATTATCAAACCAAGATTAAAAATTTAATCATAACTAAAAGTAAAGATGATCTTATTGGAGCTATAAGGCAAAGAGGATTCGAAAGAGCCTCTGGCGACATTTTAGTTAGCGCGGATGCTGATAGTTTGTTTCCTCCCGATTGGCTTTTGAATATTGTAAATTATTTCAAAAATCATCCTTCAGTAATAGCAATAGGGGGGCCTTATAAATTTTATGACGAGGATCGCTTAATTAAAATTTTACGACAAATATTAACACCGATTTTCCTTTTTATCGACCTACTGCTAAGTAAAGGGAAACATCACTTTGCAGCCTGCAATTTTGCTATCTATCACGATGCTTTTTGGCAAGTAGGAGGATTTAATCCGCATCTGGGTTTTGGAGAAGATGTAGATTTAGCTGTCCGTTTAAGAAGAATAGGGGAAGTAAAATTTTTAAAATCCCTTTTAATCTCTACTTCATGCCGTCGTTACCAAAAAGGGATTATTAAAGGAATTATTAAAGAATCGGTGGTTTCTTTTCTTATTTATTTAAAAATAGTCTTTTTGAGTAATATTATTTGGCCTCTAAAAGAAAAATTAAGGATTGCTAACTATACTGAAAGAAAGTATAATTTTAAAAAATAATTAAATTTTATTATGAAAAAAATCAATGCTTTTATTTTAGCCGCAGGGAAAGGTACTCGCCTCAATAACGGCAAACCTTCCGATATCCCTAAAGTCCTTTACAAAATTGGTAATCGACCAATGATTAGTTATTCCTTAGATCTTTTAAAAAAAGTAGGGATTAAAAATCCTATTGTGATTGTAGGATATAAAGCCGCTTTAGTAAAAAGGACATTAGGCCACAAAGGGATTATCTATGTCCTACAAAGAAAACAATTAGGTACAGGACATGCTATTTTATGCGCTAAAGATTATCTAAAAGAATGCCAAAACGCTTTGATTATGGGTGGAGATGATTCGGCTTTTTATAAACCCTCTACTATTAAAAAATTAATTCATACGCACCAAAATTCTAAAGCCACGATAACCCTTTTGACTATCCAAATTAATGATCCTTATGGTCTTGGAAGAATCGTTCGAGATCAAAAAGGAAAAATTATTGCTATCGTTGAAGAAAAAGAAGCAACGATAGAGCAAAAAAAGATAAAAGAAATCAATGCTGGATGTTATTGTATAAACTCCGCATGGCTTTTGAAAAATTTATCTCGTCTTAAATTACATCCTCAAACAAAAGAATATTATTTAACCGATTTAGTAAAGATTGCTATCGAGGAAGGGGAAAAGGTAACAAGTGTAAAAGTTACTAATCCTTTTGAGTGGAGAGGAATTAATACCCCAGAAGAATTAAAAAAAGCCAATCAACTAATTTATAAATTAAAAAGATAAATGTATAAAAAAACTACTGGTTTTATTCTTCGTAAAAAACAACTTGGTGAAGCAGATAGCTTGTTGATAATCTTTAGCGATAAGTTGGGGAAAATTAAAGCTTTGGCTAAGGGGATTACCAAAACATATAGTAAGAAAGCAGGCCACTTAGATCTTTTGATGCTTTCTGATTTAGAATTAAGAGAAAATAAAGCTTATGATTATATTATTAAAGAAGCTAAGGCTATTAATAATTTTCCAATATTAAGGAGTAACCTAACCAAAACCCTTATTGCTTTCCATTTAACAGAATTAATAGACAAAACTACTCCTTGGGGAGAAACGAATGAAAAAATTTTTAGCTTATTGAAAAATAGTTTTGATTTTTTAGAGAGGGTGAAATATACAAAAAGAAAAGATCTAATTTATTTTATTTTACTATTTAAACTAAATCTAATTAAATTATTAGGAGTAAGACCCAAATTAAATATTTGCCTTGTTTGTCAAAAGAAAATTTCCTCAAAAGAAAAGGCATATTTTTCCCCACAAAAAGGAGGTATTGTTTGTTCTATTTGTCAAACACCTTATTCTAAAGAAAGTATAGAATTAGACAAAGAATTAATAGACCAATTAACAAAGATGGAGGATGGAAAGAGCGAAAATCTGTACCTTTTCCGCGAGGAAAATTTTAAAAAAATTAGCCAAATAATTGATTTTTATATAAAATTAATATCAGAAAAAGATTTACAATCAACCCAAATAATTAAAAAAATTAAATCTTCACTCCGTGAAAAAGAAAAAATTAACTAAAGAACAAAAATCTTGGCAAAGGCTTTACCCGAAAGGCAAAGCTTGTCTATCGTGGAATCTTACTGATTATCAAATTTGGAAAATTACCCCCCCTGAATGTTTATTAAAAAATCCTTATCTTACAGAAGGTCAACAAATGAGCGATGGAGAAATTGAAGATTGGTTTATTAATTCTATTAAAACTTTGAAAATTTTAAAAGAACAAGAACCAGAGATTTTTCAGCGTTTATACCAAGGATTAATTTTAGATATTGAGTATTTAATCTCTATTAAAAGAGTACCCTCTGAATATTTAAATTTTGTTTTAGACAAAAAAAATTTTGAGTTTTAATAGTTTTAATAAATTTAATCAAAAATTTATGGAAAGAATGAATTCTCAAAACCAAAACAATCTTATGGAAAAGATTATTTCTCTATGCAAAAGAAGAGGTTTTATTTTCCCTTCTTCGGAAATTTATGGCGGATTTGGCTCTTCTTATGATTTTGGCCCCTTAGGTGTGGGAATGGAATCGAATATTAAATCCTTATGGTGGGAAGAAATGACTAAAAATCATGATAATATCTTTGGCATCGATGCAGCTATTTTAATGTCTCCAAAGGTTTGGCGGGCTTCGGGTCATTTAAGTGCTGGCTTTGCGGATGAATTGGTGGAATGTAAATCGTGCCATCATCGATACAAAAAGGATACATTAAGTAAAAACGCATGTCCTTTGTGTGGCGGAAAATTAACTAAGCCTCGCCAGTTTAATTTAATGATGAAAACATTTGTTGGCCCCGTTGAAGATCGGGCCTCAACCACTTATTTAAGAGCAGAAACCTGTCAAGGAATCTATATTAATTTTGAAAATGTCTTAAATTCAATGAGAGCTAAAATACCTTTTGGTATCGTCCAAATAGGGAAAGCCTTTCGTAATGAAATAACGCCGGGTAATTTTATCTTTCGTACGCGAGAATTCGACCAAATGGAATTAGAGTGGTTTTGTCAACCATCCGAAGCAAATCGTTATTTCGATTATTGGTTAAATGAAAGACTGAAGTGGTATAAACAATTAGGTATAAAGAAAGAAAACATTAAGGTGGCTGAAATCCCCAAAAAAGAAAGAGCCCATTATGCTCGTCGACAAGTAGATATAGAATATCATTTCCCCTTTGGTTGGCAAGAACTCGAAGGAATTCATAACCGAGGAGATTGGGATCTTTCTAATCATAGCAAATATTCGGGAAATGATTTGAGATACTTAGACCAGAAAATAAACAAACGATACTATCCCTATATTATTGAGACATCAGTAGGTGTAGGGCGATTATTTTTAGCTTTATTATGTAATGCTTATCAAGAAATAAAAGGCGGCAGAACCAAAACTACCAAATCGGTGAAAGAAGAAGAAATAGTTTTAAAACTAAATAAAAAGGTAGCCCCGATTAAGGTGGCTGTCTTCCCGTTAATTAAAAAGGATAAAAAACTGGTAAAAATTGCTCGCGATATTTATAAAGATTTAAAAGGAAAATTCGTGGCTTACTACGACGAGGTAGACAGCATTGGTCGCCGCTATAGAAGACAAGATGAGATTGGGACACCTTATTGTATCACTGTTGATTTTGATACCTTAAAAGATAAGAAAGTGACAATTCGCGATCGAAATACTATGCAACAAGAAAGGGTTAAAATCGACCAACTGGTTGATGTTTTAAAAGATAAATTAAAATAAATTTATTTCTGTTAAAGTAGTTCTTTAATTACTTATCCACAATTTAATCATTAAAGTATGATTATTAATAAAATAAAATTGTGGATAAGTAGATTTATTCAAATCTAATTATAAATTTTACCAATATTTTAAACCGCGGGAATTTGCTTTATTTCCGCGGTTTTTTGACGTTTTAAAAAGAAAAACACCTCTTTTTATCTAATTAATATTGACAACTCCAGATTGTGGATTATAATGGAATCAGATATTAAAAATGTGGATAAAAGTGGGGATAAGTGGAGGTAAAGTGGAAAAAATGTTTATTGGAGAATATAGTCACACCATAGATGAAAAAGGCCGAGTAGCCATTCCGGCTAAATTTCGGGCATCTTTAAAAAGAGGCGCCGTAGTAACGCGAGGGTTAGATAATTGTCTATTTTTATACCCCCGTAGAGAATGGCTAGAATTGGCTAAAAAATTAGCCAGTCTACCTATCAGCCAAAAGGATGCCCGTGCCTTTGCTCGATTGATGCTGGCTGGCGCCATGGATGTTAATATTGACAGCCAAGGGAGAATTAATTTACCGGTTTATTTAAGAGAATATGCCAAACTAAAAAATTCAGTAGTAATTGCTGGTTTGTATACCCGATTAGAAATTTGGAATAAAGATCAATGGAAAAAATATAAAAACAATGCGGAAAAGGGGAGTACAAATATTGCTGAGCGATTAGGAGAATTAGGAGTCTAAAAATAACTAGCAGTCAGTTCTTTGAAAATAAAAAGTTTTTATCAAAAATTTCCATTTGTTCACCTCCAAAAATAAAACTGGCTGCTAGTTAGTTTTAGGCTTCTAATCATAATATTAAATTTAACTAACTTTCAACTTTTCATCGTGCACATCCCTGTTCTTTTAAAAGAAGTAATCACTTATTTAGACCCTCAGCCGGGTAAAATTTATATCGATGCTACCTTAGGGGAAGGCGGTCACGCTCGAGAAATCTTAAAAATATCGGCTCCTTCCGGAAAACTAATCGGTATCGATCAGGATGAAGAAAGTCTAAAAATTGCCAAAAAGAACCTTTCTTCCTTTAAAGAAAGGGTAATCTATACCCATGATAATTTTCGTAATTTGAAAAGGATACTTCAGGAATTAAGGATTAGAAAGGTAAATGGGATATTGTTAGATCTGGGAGTCTCCAGTTACCAGTTGATGGACCCGAATCGTGGCTTTAGTTTTAAACAAAAAGCATTTCTGGATATGCGCATGGATAAGAACCAAAAATTAACTGCTTATGAAATAATTAATCATTATCCAAAAGAAGAATTGGTAAAGATTATAAGGGAATTAGGGGAAGAACCTTATGTTAAAAAGATAGTAGAAAACATTATTGAGGCCCGGCGTAAAAAACCAATCAGGTATACGGATGAATTAGTAGAAATTATCGACAAATCTATTCCTTTAAGTACTCAAAGGAGAAGAAAAATTCACTTTGCTACTTCTACATTTCGGGCTTTAAGAATGGCTGTTAATGACGAGCTGGGTGCTTTGGAAAGTTGTTTAAAACAAATACCTGGGGTGATTTTGGGAGGTGGACGCATCGTAATTATTACCTTCCACTCGCTAGAAGATCGTTTAGTTAAAAAATTTTTACAACAAGAATCTAAAGATTGCCTTTGTCCAGCCGAACAACCCCTCTGTACCTGTAAACATAAAGCCACTTTGAAAATTTTAACCAAGAAACCTTTAATCCCTAGTCAAGAGGAAATAAATCTTAACCCTCGAGCGCGAAGCGCTAAATTAAGAGCAGCAGAAAAATTGGCTAATAACTAAATAAAAAGGAGGGGATATGGGAAAATTATTAATGCTTACCAATAATGCGTCTATAGAAAAAAGGACTATAAAACCAGAGTTAAAAATTGGCCCCGTTTCTTTAACCTTTATCATTTGTGTACTTGCTTGTATTATCGCTTTATTTTATCTTTATCAAGCAAATGATGCGGCTATTAAAGGTTATGAAATTAAAAAATTAGAAGATGAGAAAGCTGAAATTATGCAAGAAAGAGAAAAATTAATGATAGAAGCCGCTTCGTTACAGTCTATTAAAAATATTGAATCGCAAAAAAATTTAGTTCCCACAAAACAAATCAATTATTGGTCTCCTACTCAAGTAGCTAGCAAATAACGTCATCTAGCCACTTAATCTTTATTGGTCAACTCATAATTTAGGGGTTGGCCAATTAAAATAATTATAGTATATTATATTTAAAGATGTATCGTTATCAAGAAGTCAAAACACAAAGAAAAAGAATTATTTTCCTTTCGGTTATTACTTTAAGTATTGGTTTGGTTTTAATTTTAAGATTATTTCAGATACAAGTTTTAGAGCATAACTATTATCAAGCTCTTGCTGAAAAACAACATTGGGTTCAAGAGGAAATCCCCGCTAACCGAGGAAGAATTTTAGTAGTAGACAAGGACAGTGAAGAACTTTATCCGTTAGCGGCTAATATTATCAAACATCTTGTGTATGCCGTACCGGGGCAAATAAAAGATAAAAAAGAAACCGCACAAAAATTAGCCCGAATATTAAACATGAAACAAGAAGAGATAGAGGATAGTATCAAAGATAACCGTAAATTTTATGTTCCTATAAAACATAAAATTTCTGATCAAGAGACAGAAGAAATTAAAAAAAGTAAACTTTCAGGTATCTATTTAAACGAAGAACCACAAAGAATCTATCCTGAAAAAACATTAGCAGCTCATATTTTAGGTTTTGTTAACAATGAAGGTCATGGTCAATATGGTATCGAGGGCTTCTTTGATAAAGAACTAAGGGGTAAGCCAGGATTTATTCAAGCAGAAAAGGATGTCTTAGGCACCATTATCTCTTGGAATGAAGCAAAAATTAATCCAGCTGACAATGGGGCGGATATCGTTTTAACCATCGATCGGAATATCCAATATAAAACAGAAGAAATATTGGAAAAAGCAGTTAAAAAGCACCAGGCTGATTCTGGAAGTATTATTGTTATGGAACCTAAAACAGGAAAGATTTTAGCAATGGCTTGTTATCCTACTTTTGATCCTAATAAATTTTTCGAAGTTAAGGATTATAATTTATTTAAAAATTCAGCCATCTCTGATGTTTGGGAACCAGGATCTATTTTTAAAGTTATCACCATGGCCGCCGCTTTAAATGAAGGAAAAATAACCCCGGAAACCACTTATGTGGATACCGGTTCGGTGGTAATAGATAATCACATAATTCGTAATGCGGGAAATCGTGTTTATGGCCAACAAACGATGACGCAAGTATTAGAAAATTCAATCAATACAGGAGCAATTTTTGCTAAAGAACAAATCGGTAATGAAATGTTTTATAATTATATTAAAAATTTTGGCTTTGGAGTTTATACAGGAATCGAACTCGCAGGTGAAGGAAAAGGAAATATATCTTCTATCAATGATTGGTCGCGTTCTCAATTTGCTACGGCGACTTTTGGCCAAGGTATTGCTATTACTCCCTTACAAATGGCTACAGCAATTGCTGCTATTGCTAATAATGGCAGACTTATGAAACCAACGATTGTGGAAAAAATTATCAAATCGGATAAAAAAGAAGAAGAGATTAAACCCCATCTTGTGCGACAAGTAATTAAACCTAATGCAGCCGCCCAATTAGGAGCAATGATGGTCCAGGTAGTAGAAAAGGGGCACGGTTATCAGGCTCAAGTACCAGGATATTATGTAGCAGGTAAAACAGGAACTGCTCAAGTACCTTTGCCTTCAGGAAATGGATATGATCCTAATAAAACCATTGGCTCTTTTGCTGGCTTTGCTCCTATTAATGAACCTCGTTTTGCCATTTTAGTAAAAATAGATGTACCCCGTGATGTTATTTGGGCTGAATCATCAGCAGCGCCTGTTTGTGGAGAATTGACAAGAGAACTCTTAAATTATTATAAAATTCCTCCGAGCCGACCTATTAATAAATAACTTATGAAAGTATTTTTCTCCCAATATATACAAAGATTACTTAAAGATTTATCAATAAAGGTATTAAAGAAATTCAATCCCGGAATTATTGCTATAACAGGCAGCAATGGAAAAAGTAGTACTAAAGAAGCTATTGCTTGTGTCCTACAAGGAAAATTTTCTGTTTTATCTTCGCCAGGTAATTATAATACGGAGATAGGAGTGCCCCTGGCTATTTTAGAAAGAAAAATTCCAAGATTTTTTTGGTTGTGGCCGTTAACAATTGTTCAATGCTATCTATATAGTCTTTTTCGCCGTCATTATTACCAAAAAGTTGTTTTAGAAATGGCTGCGGATAAGCCAGGAGATATAAAGTATCTTACAAGTTTTATTAAACCTGAGGTAAGCGTCTTAACAAGTATTGGTCCTTCTCATTTAGAATTATTTAAAACCATCGAAGCGGTAGCCCAAGAGAAAAGAATTCTTTTACAAAGAACCCGAAAAAATGGCTTTTTATGTTTGAATAAAGATGACCCAAAGGTAGTAAAAGCCTCCCAAGGTTTATCACAAAAGATTATTTGGTACGGTATCGGAAATAAAGCCGATGTTTGGGCTTCTGATATTGAACAAAATTTATCCGGAATTAAGTTTAATATCCATTACCAAAATGATTCTTTACCGATTATTCTTTATAACGTATTAGGTAAACATCTTATCTATCCGGCTTTAGCCGCAGTAGCGTGTGGCTTAATTTACAAAATTAATTTAGGAAAGGCTATTGCTAGATTAAAAACATTAAAATTTCCTCCGGGAAGAATGCGAATTATTGAGGGTATTAGAGAATCGAAAATTATTGATGATTCTTATAATGCTAATCCTGCTTCTATGAAATCTGCTTTGTCCACGCTTATGGATTTGGATAAACAAAAGGTAATAAAAAGAAGAAAAATTGGTGTTTTGGGAACAATGAATGAATTAGGAGATTATGAAAGAAAGGGGCATGAAGAGGTAGGGGAGGAAGCGGCAAAAATTCTAGACTATCTTATCACAGTGGGTAAACCGGCTAATAAATATCTAGCGGGCAGAGCTATAGAAAAAGGACTCCCCACCCAAAATGTCTTTAGATTCTCGCGCTCCGTTGAAGCAGGACAATTTTTAAAAAAATTTATTCACGACCGTGATATAATATTGGTTAAAGGATCGCAAAATAATGTTCGTACAGAATGGGTGGTAGAACAAATTATGGAACATCCAGAAAAAGCAAAAGACCTTTTAGTAAGACAAAATCCGCCTTGGAAAAAACCAAAAGAATTAACGATGTATAACTAAACCTATGACCTTTGTACCAATTTTAACCAAAATTTTTTTCCTCACAGCGAGTGCTTTTGGAGTAAGTATCCTTTTAACTCCTATTCTTACCCATTTTCTTTATAAATATAAATTTAGACAAAAAATTAAAAAACACGCGATTACTGGAGAAAAGGCCCCTGTCTATGCTCGACTTCACCAAGAAAAAGCTCTTACCCCTACAGGTGGAGGTGTGCTAATTTGGATCGCTACTGCTATTATTACCTTTGTTTTCAATCTATCTCGTTCAGAAACATGGTTACCTTTAGCTACTTTGGTCTCTTCGGGAATACTGGGTCTTGTTGATGATTTCTTAAATGTTTTATCGATTGGTTTAAAAAAAGGATTAGGTTTTTTACAAAAATTTATCTTACAAATAATTATTGCCGTAGTTGGTGCCTGGTGGTTTTATTATAAATTAGGATTCAATATCATCCATGTGCCGGGGGTGGGCAACTTTGAGATTGGCTATTGGTATATCCCTTTATTTATCTTGGTAATTCTGGCCACCACCAATGCTGTAAATATCACTGATGGTCTTGATGGTCTCGCTGGTGGCTGCCTCGCTACATCCTTTGGCGCTTATGGTGTAATTGCTTTTATTCAAGGAAAAACAGGAATTGCCGGTTTTTGTTGTACTATTTGTGGCGCTCTTTTAGCTTTTCTATGGTTCAATATTTATCCGGCCCGTTTTTTTATGGGCGATACAGGATCTTTGGCTTTGGGGGCTACCTTAGGAGTAATTGCCATGCTTACTAATTCTGTCCTTGTTTTACCTATTATTGGTTTTGTTTTTGTCATTGAAACACTTTCTGTAATTATCCAAATCCTTTCTAAAAAACTGAGAAAGGGGAAGAAAATTTTTAGGAGTGCGCCTTTACATCACCATCTCGAAGCCATAGGTTGGCCAGAGCCCAAAATAGTTATGCGCCTTTGGGTTATTTCTGGTGTTTTTGCTATTTTGGGACTAATTATTGGTTTAATTGGTAGGGGATAAAGATGGAATTCAAAGGAAAAAAAGTAGCCGTAGTAGGATTAGGAATCACCGGAAAGGCATTAATTAAATTTCTTTTAAAGAAAAAAGCCTTTATCGTTGCTTGTGACCAAAATAGAAAAATAGATCCAAGTTTAAGAAAATTGCCGATTAAATTTTCTTTAGGAAAAAATTATTTAAAAAATTCAAAGAAGACAGAGATTATCTTTATAAGTCCCGGTGTACCTCTTAATCTTTCGCCCTTTAAAAAATTAAAATCTAAAATTACTAATGAGATAGCCTTGTTTTTAGAATTGTGCCCGGCTCCCGTTATTGGCATTACGGGCACCAACGGGAAGACAACCACCACTACCTTAGTAAGCAAAATTTTAAAGGAAGGAAGGAAAAAGGTATTTATGGGAGGTAATATCGGTGAACCCTTGATTAATAAAATAGACAAAATCACTAAAAAAAGTTGGGTCGTTTTGGAAATATCGAGTTTTCAATTAGAATTGGTCAAAAGGAGTCCTCAAATAGCAGTAGTTTTAAATATCACTCCTGATCATCTCGATCGTTATAAAAATTTTGGGCAATATAAAAAAGCTAAAGAAAAAATTATTCTTTATCAAAAGAAAAATGACTATGCGATTTTGAATTTTGACGATAAAAATGTTCTAGCATTGAAACAAAAAACACCGGCGCAAATTTATGGATTTTCCACTTTACAAGCATTAAAAAGAGGAGCTTATTTAAAAGATCAAAATCTGGTTATTCGGGATAAAAACAAACTTTATAAGATTTGTTCTGTATCAGAAATCAAATTGCCCGGTCAACACAATATTGCCAATATTTTAGCGGCCTCTTTGGTAGGATATTTATGCCGGATTCCTTTATCTAAAATTAGAAAGGTTATTGCCAATTTTCAAGGAATTCCTCATCGTTTAGAACTTGTCCGTATTAAAAATAAAATTAAATTTTATAACGATTCTAAATCCACTACGCCCGCCTCAACAATAGCTGCTTTAAAATCCTTTTCTGAACCAATTATTTTAATTGCTGGTGGTTATGATAAAAAAAGTGATTTTTCTCTGTTAGCCAAAGAAATTAAAAAGAAGGTAAAAAAATTAATCCTTATTGGTCAAACAGCTCAAAAAATCGCTTTGGCAGTAAAAAAAGAAAAACCTTCTTTACCTCAATATTTTACCAAATCCTTAAAAGAAGCAATTCAGTTAGCTTATCGAAATGCTCATCCTTACGAAGTAGTTCTTTTTTCGCCAGCTTGCGCTTCTTTTGATATGTTTACCAACTTCGAAGAAAGAGGAGAATTATTTAAAAAATTAGTAAAAGAATTAAAATAAAAATCATGCGCCAACCAACAATAAAACCTCATCGTCCAGATTATCAATTAGCTCTAGTAGTCTTTACTCTTTTAATTATCGGAATAGTTTTGATTTCTTCTGCTTCTGTGGTGGTCTCTTATACATTATTTGGCACAAGCACTTATTATCTTAAACGCCAGATCATCGCTGTAGTGGCTGGTATTTTGTGCTGGTTAATTTGCCAAAATATCGATTACCATTTTTGGAAAAAATTAGCCTTTCCACTTTTGATTTTTACTATTATTCTTTTAATTTTGGTTTTTGTTCCTGGAATAGGAATTTCCTATGGAGGAGCTACCCGCTGGATTAATTTTAGGTTATTTTCTTTGCAACCCGCAGAATTATGTAAACTCTTCTTTATCTTATATTTAGCTTTATGGTTAGAAAAACGCCAAGATACGGTTAAAAGTTTCGTGTATGGATTCTTACCTTTTATAATTCTTTGTGCGTTTATTGCTTTGCTAATTATTGCTCAACCCGATATGGGAACAATGTTTATTATTTTATTAACAGGTAGCATAATGTTCTTTACTGCCGGTGCTAATATTTTACATATTATTTTAATGATGGGCGGGGGATTTATTTTCCTTTGGGGTTTAATTAAAATAGCCCCTTATCGCTTAGCTCGTTTAACTGCCTGGTTAAATCCTAAAACAGATATTTCGGGTATTGGTTATCATATAAATCAAGCATTAATTGCTATCGGTTCAGGGGGGCTTTTGGGTTTGGGATTTGGTCTCTCCAGACAAAAATATAATTATCTACCTGAGGTAGTAGGCGATTCGATCTTTGCGGTAATAGCGGAAGAATTGGGATTTATAAAATCGATCTTTTTAATTTTGCTCTTTATTTTTTTGGCTTACCGTGGTTATAAGATTGCTCAAAAAGCGCCAGATACCTTTGGTCGTCTAGTAGCTACTGGTATTGTTTCTTGGTTAGTTTTCCAAGCTATTATTAATATCGGGGCAATGTTGGGCTTATTGCCCTTAACAGGCATTCCTTTGCCTTTTATTAGTTATGGCGGATCAGCTATCGTTATTACACTGGGGGCTATTGGAATTTTAATGAATATTTCTAAACAAACAATAAGAGATTAGTATGAAGAAAGGGATAAAAGTTATTATTACGGGCGGAGGAACAGCAGGTCATGTCATGCCTGCTTTGGCTGTAGCAGAGGTATTAAAGAAACAAAATTGTGAAATACTATATATCGGTTCGAAAAAAGGTATCGAAGCAAAATTAGTCCTTAAGTATAATCTTCCTTTTAAAACAATCATCTGTGGTAAATTACGAAGATACTGGTCGCTGAGAAATTTTATTGATCCAGTAAAGATAATTCTTGGTATTATCCAATCTTTATGGTATATTGCAAGATTCCAACCAAAAGTGGTCTTTTCTAAAGGTGGTTATGTGGGCTTTCCTGTAGTGGTAGCTTCTTGGATTTTAAGGAAACCGATTATTATTCATGAATCGGATCTAACTCTAGGATTGGCTAATCGTTTATCTCTGCCTTTAGCAAAACGTTTAGCAGTGTCTTTCCCCGTAGAAAATTATCCCCATCTTCCAGCAAAAAAGATAATTTATACCGGTAATCCATTAAGAAAAATTTTCCTTCCCAATATTAGCGAGAGCAAAATTTATTTCCAGCTAAAAGAAAATTTACCTGTTTTATTGATAATGGGAGGAAGTCAAGGAGCGCACCGCATTAATCAAACAATTCAATCGGTACTTCCAGAGTTATTAAGCCATGTTCAAATCATCCATATTACAGGGCCTTACGATTTTAAATGTTTTAAAAGTATAAAAGAAGAACTACCATCTTTATTAAAAGTAAATTATCATGTTTATGATTTTTTAGCTGATAAAATATTTTCTGCTATGGCGGTAGCTGATTTAATTATCAATAGAGCAGGGGCCAATAGTTTATTCGAAACAGCTTTTTTTGGTAAACCTTTAATCTTAATTCCCTTGCCAGGCCATCAAGAAAAAAATGCTGAATTTTTCGCCCAACATAAAGCAGCCTATATGATTAAAAATAACGAACTTACCCCACAAATATTATTAAAAAATATTAATCATCTTTTAGAAAATTCCAAAGAAAGAAAAATATTAAGCAAGAATCTTCACTCTTTTGTCATTCCGGAAGCAGCAGAAATTATTAGTCAAGAAATTATTAAACTAGCTTTAAAATAATGACTATCATTAAACCAAAACATTATTACTTAATAGGTATCGGCGGTATTTCCATGTCAGGGTTAGCTTTTTTATTGAAAGAATGTGGCTACCGTGTCTCTGGTTCCGATATAGCCGAATCAGAAATGACCCAGCGCTTAAAAAGACAGGGTATCTTAGTTAATATCGGTCATCAAGCAGAAAATATCACTTCCGACATAGACGCAGTGATTTATTCTGCCGCTATTGGCTATTCTAATCCTGAATTGAAACAAGCAAAAAAATTGGGTATATCCGTACTGAAAAGATCAGAAGCAATTGGTAAATTTATGCAAGAAAAAGAAGGTATAGCTATCGCTGGAATGCACGGTAAAACTACTACTACCTGTCTCGTTACTTTAATTCTGCAAAATGCTGGGTTCGATCCTAGTGCTTTAGTGGGCACAGAATTAAAAGAAATTGGGGGAAATTATAGAGTAGGGAAAGGAAAGTACTTTGTAGCCGAGGCTTGTGAATATTACAATGCCTTTTTAGATTTCCACCCCAAAATGGCTATTTTAACCAATATCGAAGCCGAACATCTAGACTACTTTGGCAATTTAAAAAAGATTCTTCAATCTTTCTCGCGTTTTGTAAAAAACTTGCCTCCTACCGGGCTTTTAATTGCTTGTCAGGATAATAAAAATAATTTAAAAATGATTAATAAAGCTCATTGCCGAGTCATTACTTATGGTTTTGATCCTAAAGCTGATATTGTGGCTTTTAATATTGCTTTAAAAGCGGGTTACACTACTTTTGATATAAGATATAGTAACAAGATTATTAAAGGTTTTGAACTCTACATTCCAGGTAAACATAATATTTTAAATGCTCTCGCCTCTATCGCTTTAGCTTTGGAATTAAAGATAGATCCAGGAATAATTAAAAAGTCTCTTAAAGAATTTAAAGGAGCTAGTCGACGTTTTGAAATTATTGATAAAATTGGAGGGATAACCTTAATTTCTGATTATGCGCATCATCCTAGTGAAATTAAAACAACTTTAGAGGGCGCAAAGATATTCTATCCAAAAAGTAGAATTATTACTATTTTTCAGCCTCATCAATATAAAAGAACTAAATTATTATTGAAAGATTTTGGCCAATCATTTAGTAATGCCTCTTTGGTTATTGTCCCTAATATCTATAAAGTCGCTGGCCGAGATACCCAAAAAGATATAAAAAGCGTCTCGCCAGAAAGGTTAGTTGAAGAAATTAAGAAAAATAAAGTAAAAGCTCGGTTTATTGAAGGCTTCTTCAAAACAACCGATTATGTAAGCCGAATAACCCGCCCCGGCGATATAGTAATTATTATGGGCGCCGGAGATATCTATAAAATAAACGATTTACTTATAAATCGTCTTAAACATAAAGAAAAATGTGAAAAATTCTTCCAAGGATATAAAGGAAAGATAAAGAAGAATGTAAAATTAGCTCCTTATACAACCTTAAAAATAGGAGGCCTTGCTGATTTATTTGCCGAAGTAAATCAGATTGCTGAATTTAAAAACATTATTATTAAGGCCCATCAGTTAAATCTTCCCCTTTTCATTTTAGGAAACGGCAGCAATATTTTAGTTAGTGATTATGGATTTCGCGGCTTGGTTATTAAAAATAATTGTCGAAAAATCGAAATAAGACATAACCGTCTTATTGCCGAATCAGGAGCACTTCTTTCAGAAATTATTAAAAAGGCCTTTCGGGCCAGTCTTTCAGGAATAGAATTCTTAGCCGGCATTCCAGGCACCATTGGTGGAGCAATAGTTAATAATGCTGGTGTCCCTTCTCGTTCTATTAGTGATGTTTTAACTCGAGCTTTAATCATTAATAAAAAAGGAGAAGTATTAGAAGTAGATGATAGCTTTTTTAAATTTAAATATCGGGATAGTTGTTTAAAAAGAAAGGAACCACCCGGAGTAATTTTAAAGGCAGAACTCCAATTGACCTGGCAACCACCGGCAATTATTAATCAAAAGATAAAAGAATTTCTGGAAGAAAGACGAAAAAAACAACCCTTAAAAGCTTTTTCGGTAGGTAGTATTTTTAAAAATCCTTCTCCGCAAAAACCTGCGGGTTACTTATTAGAAAAAGCAGACGCGAAGAACAAAAGGGTAGGGAAGGCTTATGTTTCTTCTAAACATGCTAATTTTATCCTAGTCAATAAAGGAGCGAAAGCTCAGGATGTTTACCAATTAATTCAAGAATTAAAAAATTTAGTTAAGAAAAAATTTGGTATTGTTTTAGAAGAAGAAATTCAATATATTGGAGAATGGGAAAATGAATCTAAAGGATAAATTCACCTGGTTATTCGATTATTGAATTTTTAAATAATATATGTTATAATAAATGATTGTCCTAAAAACACCTTATTATAAGAAAAGAAGAGGATTAATAAGAAGAAACCCTAAAATTTATTTAAGAACGCCGCGCATTAAAGCACGGCCCGAAATTCCCGTAAAAAAATTAATAATCTTTACCTTAATAGTAATTATTTTAGGGTTATCTTTATACGAAGTATTTTTTTCCGGCCGTTTTTTAATTAAAAACATCATTATTACCGGCAACCAAAATATTACACAAAAACAAGTAGAGGAATCATTGGAGCCTTTATTGAAAGCTCATATTTTGTCTAATAATTTATTGTTTTTCAAAAGTAGCGAAGCAGCGGCAAAATTAACTAGCGATTTAAAAAGAATTAAAGATATAAAAATTGATAAAAATTGGTTTCCTCCTGCTTTAAAAATTAAAATTAAAGAAAGAATCCCTTCTCTTATTTATCAAACAAAAAATAAAAAGCAGTATTTAATCGATGAGGAAGGAGTTGTTTTCGCTGAATATACAGAAAAAACATCAGAATACCAAAATTTACCTTTAGTTGAAGATAAAACACAGGAAGCTTTAGAAATCAACCAAAAAGTCTTAAGTAAATCGTTTATTAAATTTATTCAAGAAATTTCTAACCAACTTACTCCTAAGACTAATTTACATCCACAAATAATCATTATTAATGAAACACCTTTCGAAATTGAGTTAGTTACTAAAGAGGATCCGCGGCTTTACTTTGATACGAGTTCGGATATTAATCTATCAATAAATAATTTAATCCGCGTTTTAGGCGAAATTACTAAACAAGGGATTAATTATCAAGGAATTGATTATATTGATTTGCGCATAAGAAATAAAATATTTTATAAATATAAATAATTTAAATTCAAAATTTAAAAATCAAAAATAAAAAATAAAAACTTAAGAAGTTTAAGATCTACCCCAGTTTTCTCTATACTGAATATACGTCGCAAAAGATACATTGTGCGACGTTTTTAAAGCGGAAAATACAAGCTAAACTATTCCCCTATCCTATAAAGTAGACCAAAAAGAGGCTGTAGAAACTACAGCCTCTTTTTTATTTTTAAATTAAAATTTATTTTTTATTTAAGGAACTATCTTTATAGTCAAGTGCGGATATTTTCCATCCCCACTCCAGATTCTAATAGCATTATCCCAGCCCGCAGCATAGCCAAAAATAGCCTTACCTTGGTAATTATCTTTTATCTTTACCTTAAATTGTAAAGTAATAGTTTCGTTTTGAGAGGGTACGCAATGCATATGAGATATATAAGCATAGACACAGGGTCTACTATAACCAAATTTTCCATTTTTCGTATACCCTGCACTAAATGCATCTTTGGGACAGTGTGTGTTTGCACTACTTTTTAACCAAGAATCCTTTATGGGCGGGCTCATATTTCTGGTCCAATTTGTATTTGCGGAATCTTCTGTACCAAAAAGAATAAAAGGATTAATAGCTTTTTGATTTTGATTAACTTTAAGGATTGCTGTAAATGTTAGTTCATCGCCTTTTTTAGCCCTAAGAACTCCATCCTTATTGCCTCTTCCAGCTGAATTATTTTTTACAGTCATTTCAGACAGCATTGCTGCATCGTTCTGACAAGCAGCACAACCACCGGCTGAACCAGTTTTTATCGATACATAATCAGGTTGTTTTCCGTATTTCAATTTAATCTTAAGAGGCAAATATCCTTTCTTGCCACTAGAAATTTTTGTCCCTCCACTCTTTCCTTCAAGCCAACCCGCCGCCCAAACTATATTTAATGTCTGGCCCGAAGAATAACCCTTATCAATCAGTGTTTGGGCATCTTTTATTTTCACGCTTACAGCAAGTATTATATCTCCTGACTTTAATAATGTACCGGGTTGTAAAGTCCAAATTACTCCTGGCTGGCCATTATGGACAAACGAGATTTTGTCGGGACCTTTAAAACAGGTGAAACTAGTACCAACTGGAGAACAAGAACTCGTCCTAAGGATCGATGACGGTATTGTTATTGGTTCCATTACATCATTATTAAATTTATTGATGTAAATATAGGGATTTTTCAAATCTTTATTCGCCCGCAATTCACACGATAACTGTACTTCATCTCCTGGCTGGACAATAACTGCATCTTTATCGATACCACGGGCGTAAGTTCTATTATCAACACTCATATAAGTAAATCTACCTGCATCATTTTTATTTAAGTCTCGATACTGCACAGACCAACTTCTATTTGTTGTTGAAATTTTATATGGAGAAAATAGATTTAATCCGGTCCCAGGCTGGGTCGCTTTTAACTTCACTTTACCGGTATAAACTAAATAACCGAATATTCCTCCCGCAATTACTAAAATAATAACTACTACACTTAAAATAATTTTTGTCTTCTTCGACATAAAACCTCCTTATTAAATATTAATTAATAAAAAACACTACTCCTTCGTAAGTAGTGTAATTATTTTTAAACAAAATACTTTCATGACCCTTGTTTTATTTTACATCCCTATTTTATCAAATTTTATAATTTTTGTCAATAATTTCATCGATGATAAAAATAAAAAACGCAAAATGTAACTTTATATGTCCAAAAAGCGGCTTTTAGACTAGATTTCTTTTTCATTCCTTAACCATAAACCCTTTTGAGCAATTTTTTCAGGTATATCTCTATCAATATAAAAAACTCTTGATTCTTTCGTCAAAGGATCTTTTGAAACTTGCCGGCGCATCAGGGTGATGCATAATATAACAAAATGTTTCAACTTTATCGGCAGGAGTAGCTTCTGGAAATTTCTTTTCCCCACCCCACTCTTTTGGTGTTTCACCGCTTAATATTTCGCTCATGTTATTTTTTCTCAATTAAAGTAAAATCGGTTTCGTACTCTTCCCCTTTCCGTTTATCAGGATAGGTATTATAAACAATTAATTCATAATGATATTCCTTTTGAATTTTGTTCTTTGAAAAGGGCTCCATTATACTCCGAAGACTTGGCAAAGAATAAGTATCGATTTCGGCTTCAGCTTTGGCTACGTATAAATTTTTCCAGGAAGCCTCTTGGACAACTTTAAAATTTTTCACACTGATACTTGGTCCGAAAAAAGGAAAAGGAAAATAAAATTTATTCCGATCAGGCCGATCAGTTCGCACAAATTTTAGATAAGTTTTACCTTCTTGAGAATCCTTTATAAATTTAACCCTTTTGCCCCAAATAGTAATCTTAAAGCTCTTTTTTCCTGTTTCTGCTGAATTGGGCGTAACCATAATGGTGCCACTTTTGATATTTAAAAATTTATTTTTGCTTAAATTTATAAAGCAATAACTGGCTATACCTCCAATAATTACCAATACTAAAGCAATTAACAAAGCTACCTTGACTTTTGGAGAAATTTTGGATAATTTAATCTTTTTGGGAAATTTTCCTTTCTTGGTGCTTTTTGGAGAACTTTTTTTAGTCATAATTCCTCCTTTTTTAAATAATTTTATTTTATCTTTGACTTATTTCTAAAATTTTACCATTTTCTGCATTTATCTTAGCTTTAAATCTATGTTTTTTATTGGAAGTCTCGTATAAATAAAACCAATAACAAGTTGAATATTTATTAGAAAAGGCTAAAATAGGCCCCAAAGTTAAAGAAGTATTTTTATAGATATTTAAAAAATTATCTAACCCATTAATTTGTATAACAGAAATTAGCTGATCAGGCAAGTAGTTAATCTTTTTAATCGGAAGAGGCCCTGCATCGGAAATATCAGAAAGAAACAAAAGATCTCCACGCTGGACTTTTATCGCTCCGACAATTTTGTCTTGCTTTTGATGTACAAAAAAAATAGCCATTTCATCTTTTTTATTAGGAGAAGTGAAAATACAAGGATAAGTGTTATGACTGGAAAAGTTAGTGGGGCGATAAGGACTATCTTTGGTTAAATCTACAAAAATCAAAGAGGATTCCTTATCCCAACTCTTTTTTGCTTCTTGGGAAGTAAAATTCATTTTATTCTTAAAATAATCGATTTCCGAAACAGGTCGCGTATATTTCAAAATACTTAAACGGAGATTAATAAAAGGTTCAAAAATAAAACTTAAAACGATTAAAAATATTACTGAAACAATGGTTAAAATTAAGAGCAACGGTTTAAAATTAATTTCTCTTGCTACCGGCGGTGTTTGTAAAGGCACAGCCTTATAATGAAGTATTTCCTCCGACTCTATTACTTGATGTTCAGGAAGATAAACATTTTCTTCTGGTAATGGGGAATCATTCCTCGTCTTGCTGGGTACATAAATTAATTCTCCACAACGGGCACAAAAAATCTTACCTCCGATTTCAATATTTTCCGTGCTGCCACATTTTAAACAGCGCATATTAATTTATTTTTATTTTAATTTATTTCTATATTACTTACCTGTTCTTTCTTTTACAATCTCATCTAACGATTCATTAATAATTTCTTCTGGTTTAACCCTTTGATGTAATTTATCTATTTTATTTTCGTATTGCTGACTAATAGTTTTGGTAATTACTGTGTCTTTTAATTCCTCCCCTACTCCAGTCCACTCGGCTATTTTCGATTCGACAAAATCGCGGGGTTTGGAATAACGCTCACGACTTACTTGGATTACTTTAGGTCTATTTTCATTACTATCGGTAGCCGGCGGTAGTGTTTGAGCGGAAAACGCCGGACTCGTTACCCCATCAATAGACATCTTTATATAAACATTATATTTATCTAGATTAACAACGTCCGTTTCGTCGAAAACGGGAGCTAATTCTTTGGCCAAGAAAGGAGCATCCTGAGCTCCTACCCGGAAGGTAATAAGAGTACCTACATTGCCAAAAACTGCCTCGCGAACACTCTCCGGCATTTGGGCGATATATTGATTGGCGATAGTCAAATTAAGATGATATTTTCGCGCCTCGGAAAGAATTTTAGCAAAAGATTCAGTAGCAAAATTCTGAAACTCATCAACATAAAGATAAAAATCCTTCCTTTGTTCTTCAGGAATATCCACTCGACTCATGGCTGCTAACTGAATCTTAGTAATCAACATGGCTCCTAAAAGCGAACTATTATCTTCACCGATGGCCCCTTGAGAAAGTTTAATTAAAATAATTTTTCCTTCATCCATTGCTTGACGCATATCGATCGTACTTTTGGGCTGACCCACAATATTGCGAATTGTAGGAGAAGATAAAAACTGCCCTACCTTATTCTGAATAGGGGCAATGGCTTCTGTTTTAAATTTTTCATTATATTCCGCAAACTCTCGCGTCCAAAATGTTTTGACCACCGGATCAGTAACTCTTTTCACCACTTTCTTCCTAAATTTTTTATCCTCCAACATTCTAGTAATACCGAGCATAGTTGAACCTGGATAATCCAAAAGGGCCAATATAGTGTTCCTTAAAATGTGTTCGAGTCGAGGACCCCAGGTGAAAGCCCAAATTTTTTGGAAGATAGAAATTAAGCCGGAAGCCACCAGTCCTTTATAATCCGGATCCACTGCTTCTAAGGGATTAAAAGCCACGGGATAACCACGATCTTCTGGATTAATTATAATTATGTCATTAATACGAAAGGTAGGAATAAAATCTAAAATACGATCGATAAAATCGCCATGGGGATCCACCACGGCTACCCCCTTCCCTGTTCTTATATCGGAAATCACCATATTTTCTAATAAGGTAGTCTTCCCTACTCCTGTTTTACCAATAACATAGATATGCCGACGTCGATCATCCAGTTTAATGCCAAACTTTTGGACCATGTGTCTAAAATTAGTTTTAGCCAAAATTGTCAATTCCTCTGGTGGAAGACTTCCGAAAATGGGCAAATTTTCTGGCGGTTCTCCCTTCTTGGAGCTGGTCCAAGAAATAGTGGGCGTTTCCACCGAAACATTGGGCAGATGGAAAATACTGGCTAATTCTTCGATATTTAAAATAAACCCTTTTTCTAAGAATAGTCGAGCGTGATACTGTTGCCAGGCTTGGTGACTGCTTATTACTTTACCAGCCTTGAAGCCATTTAAAACGGTCGTATATTGTTTGAAAGCCCCTACTACTCCTCTTATTCTAGACAAAGCTATGCTTGGAGAATCAGCAATATAAGCAATTCTAATTTTTGTTTCAAAACCTAATTTCGAAGCTTTTTCCTCTATAGCTTTTAAAGCATTTTCCTGACTGGGCGAAAGTTTAGGTGGCCCCTCTTCTCGTGGCTGTCCCACAGTTTCTGGATACAAAAGAGCATTGATTAAAGAACCAAAGCCGCGAAAGATGCTTGTAGCAATTCTACCCCATCCTTTCGCTTCGCCTCTTCTTACTGCTTCTACATAAGATAAAGCCTTATCTTGCCAGGTTTCATCTACTGGTCTAATTAAAATCTGAATCCAGGCTTGCTCTCCTTTTGTTTCGAGCTTAGATAAAGTAGCAGTAATTCCCGCTAAGGTATCTACTTCAAAATTAGGAAATGTTTTAATGGGATAAATATCCGGTTTATTTAAAATAAGTTCTGTAGAAATTATTGTTTTATCTTTAAGACCTAATTTTCCCAGTTCGGTATAATCGTCTACCTCGTTAATTTCCGCATCAGGATACTGAGCATAAATTTGGCCCTCGACGAAATCGCGGAGATCTTTGGGAAGCCAAACAAAAAATCTAATCTTATTAGCAAAAGAAACAATTTCAAAACTAATATGTTCTTGAAGAGCGCCTTTAATCAATTTCTCGCTTGGATGTCTATAAGTGCCGTGTAAAGCAGCAAACATCATTTCCGCCGCCAGTGGACTTTTTTCATTTTCCCGGGGCACAGAAATTTGTAACAAAACAGATTCTTGCTTTTCTACCCATTTTTTACGACGTCGATTTTGATAAGCGAAAAAAAATAGAGTAATAGCCAAAATCCACCAGGTATAAAATAATACCTTGCCAATGAACTTTAAAAAACTAAGCAAAATATTTGTTATGGTCATAAATTATTTTTTGATGGAATTAAAATATAAGTTGCCCTTTTTATTCTCTTAAAGGCTTTTTTATTCTGTAAATTAACCAAAACAGTATTAGGCTTAACTTGTCTTTCTTTTAAAACTAATTTGGTTATTTCGGTGGTAGTAAGTGGCCTGCCTACCTTTTTAAAAATCTTAACCATCACATCAAAAACTGTACCTGGTTCGTATCCCCATTCTTTTAAAGCATAAATCCCGTTACCCACTAAAACAAAACGTTTGTCAGAAATCAACACATTATGAACTGTTTTTAAATTAAAATCTTTATAAGAACTGTATTTTTTAATCAATTCTCCTACTTTAGTAAAATGTATAGGCTGACCATATTTTTTAATCACATAATAAGTCCACTCTCGAATTGTTTTGGGATTTATAGTCGGCCAACTTACTAAACCCCAATCATTAGTATCTTCTACCTGCATCAATAAAGAAGCGCTATAAACTATCCCTCGTAAGAAATTATCGCTTAAATTATCCTTTTGTTTTTTATAAAAATCTGTTTCTTTGAAGCATGTAATTAATAAATCTAAGGGCATTGGTTTTCCTTCCTTTTCTAAAATTTCCTTGAATTTTAACACAGCTTCTTCGCATAATTCTTGATCAATTATCCTTAAATTAGTCCAGGCAGGCTTAAGTAATAAGGATTTCTTTAATTTACTAAAACCACTCGCCCGCAGGATAAATTTGATATTAGAACTAAATAAAGGCTCTTCATTCTGTTCAATCTTTTGGGCTGTTTTTTGAATAATTAATTGCTCGTCAACAAGACCGCCATACTGTTTAAATAATCTTATTAAAAAAGAATATAAAGAAGGTAATTCTTGTTCGATTAGTCTTCTTTCTCTTATCTTTTCGAATGCTCTCTTTTCTATCTGCCTTATTCGTTCCCGCGTTAAAGAAAGATCGGCACCTACTGCTTGTAATGTCTGAGGTTTTTGCCCTTCTAAACCACACCGCCTTTTAAGGACAATTTCTTCTTTTTCTTTCATTGTTGATAAAATTTCTTTAATTTTGACAGTTAAGTTAATCTTTTTTAAACCTTCATCTTTAGACATATTCTTTCTCCCTATTGGTTAAAGATAAATTTTCTCTTTACTATGTATAGTGTAGCACATATATTATTCTTTGTCAATACTTACCTCATAAAGAAAGATAGGAGCATAATCTTTTATTTTTAATTTCTTAATCAATTTTAAATTAGGAATAGGAAAAGCATAACTTATCACTCTGGTTTTGGGGTGCGCCTTTTTTAAAAGCATTTCTCCCACCTTCTTCATTTTTGAAGGATAACCAAAGATAGTTATTACAGAAGCCTCTGAAAGATCGGCTTTATAAAAATTTTTATAAAATACTTTCACTTTATTCCTTAACCCCTCTTTAAAAATACGCATTTTAGTATATAGAAAATGAAAAAGAGATAGTTCAAACCCTATACCTAAAGCGTTGAATTTTTTGGCCGCAGTAATAATGATTCTTCCATCACCACAGCCCAGATCATAGACCTTATCCTTCGAAGTCACTTGGGCCAATTTTAACATGGCCTCTACGGCTTTCTGAGGAGTAGGTACAGGAACTGCCAAAAGTAACCCTCCTAAAAGAATAGTAAAGTAAAATATTAAAAAAATAATAATAAGTATAAAGAAAAAGAATAAAATCATTTTTTCCTTTCTTTAAAAATTTTCTGGCCTAATTTCTTCATAAGGAGGAACGACTTCGAAATCTTTAACATTGTTCGTGAAGTATGTATAAACTTCACTGTATTGACCCTCCTCGTTTAATTTTTTAAGCGCTTCTTCGGTAAATTCAGTGGCTGGAATTTTAATTACTACGCCCCTATCTTTAATAATACAATCTTTAATAATCTTTCCGTCCTTACCAATGCTCCCTTCAATTTCTACTTCTACTCCGTCTTTTTTAGCCCTTTTAAATCTATTAGCATGTTTTTCAAAATATCCACCCTTAATCTTTCCTATCCGAGGCAAGGATGATTCTTCTGAATCTACTTCAAATATATATACATGATTGTATAAATCAGAAAAAATAATCTTGGAACCCTTTTCTACTTTGTTTAATTCTAAAATGAGAGATGGCTCTATATTTTCTATTATCTTTTTTAATTCCTTATCGATCAAATAATGTCGTTCGGACATTGACCATTTCCTTACTAAATCCTCGCCTTCTCTTTTAAGTCTTTCGAAACCTCTTCCTTTTGATTCCTTTTCCCGCCGAATTTCTTTTATTCTTTCATCTCTTTTCTGTCGAATTTCTTCTCTTTTCTGTCGAATTTTTTCTTCACGTTCAAAATCGTAGATAGCCATAATTTTCTCCTTTAATAATTAAATACTTTCTGGTGTCTTTTAAGCTCTTTAATATGACGTTTGCGAGCAGCAATAAGCTTTTCTAATGATCCGTTCATCTTTTCAATCAAGAGGGCAGCATGTTTCCCGCCTAAAATATGCGGTAAGATAACATAATCAGCGCCCGCATCGTAAAGTTCAAGAGCTTCCTCTACATGATCCGCAGTAGCAAAAACCGTAATATCTTTTCTTGCTTCTTTTGATTTTTGAATAATAAAAAGATCATCTTCCCTTTTGGGAACAGTAGAAATAACCATAGAAGCGTTTTCTAAACCAATATGCTCCAGGATATCTGGGTCGGTAATATCTCCATAAATATGGGGAATTTTTTCTTTTTCTAATTGTTTTATTTTCCGTGGATCGAAATCAACTACCAAAAGATTACTACCCATTTTTTTTAATGTTTCCACTACTGTCCGACCAATTCGATGATAACCAACCACAATTATGTGACGATTTAATTTTTGGGGCAGATAAATCTTTTCATCCTTTTTAACACCTTTTCTTAATTCGAAAATTACTAAAAATGGAGACAAAACTTTATAAAGCGAATCACTATAGGTAATTAAATAAGAAGAGCAACTTATTGTCGCCACACCAATTAAAATAACCAAAGAAACAATCCCTGGTGATAAATGACCAATCTTATGGCCTAAAGCCACAATAATGAAAGAAAATTCAGAAATTTGAGCAATAGAAATACTCGTCAAAAATGAAGTCCGCTTTTTATATCCTAATATTCCCATCAAAAAGAGAATCACTAAAGGATTACCAATTAGAACAAAAAGACTCAAAACAATAAATCGAGCAAGATCGGCAGTAGAAACATTAAAAACAACCTGCATTCCTAAAGTAACAAAAAACAAAATAATAAAGAAATCTCTTAATGATTTAACGCGGGCAATAATTTCTAAATTGTAAGGCAAAGAAGCTAAAGAAACGCCAGCCAAGAAAGCACCGATTTCAATAGAAAGTCCGCTTCCAGCAGCAATAAGGGTAATTAAAAAACACCACGAAATACTCGTTAAAAATAAAAGTTCGGAAGAACGAGCGACAAATTTAAAAATATAAGGAAGGATATATTTGCTGGCTAAAATAATTAAAAGGAATAAAAAGATTCCTTTTAATAAGGTTAATCCTAAAGAACTAAAAGTTAAAATAGCACTCCCATTAAGATGAAAAGCGGCCAAAAATAGTAAAGCTAAAATAGCCACCAGGTCCTGAATTAATAAAAATCCTACAGCAATACGACCATACAAGGAATCAATTTCATGTTTTTCTGAAAGTAATTTTACTACAATGACTGTACTGGAAAAAACTAAAGCCAAACTAATATAAATAGATTCTAATGGAGTAAAACCAAAAGACAAAGCAATAAGATAACCCAGGCCACCTGTAAAAACCATGTGTCCCAAACTAGTAATTAGGGCAGTTTTACCCACTTCTTTTAACTTTCGTAAATCTAATTCCAAACCAACCAAAAAAAGTAAAAATGTTATTCCCAGAGTAGCTAAATTATCCATTGTTTCCCGATTCTTGATAACACCAAAAATTAAGGGTCCTAAAATAATTCCTACAATAATATAAGTTAAAATACGCGGTTGGCGTAAAGCTTTAGCCAAAATAGCGAGGGTTGCGGCAGTGATAATAACAATACCAATTTCCCAAAAAACTTCTTGCATTCTTTTATCCAGTTTTAATTTTGAACTTTGTTCTTATTATAATATAAAATAAAATTATTGTCAATAATTTTATTTTTCTTTTGGAAAAGGAAATTTGCTGGTATAAACATTGAGAATAAACAAAATAAAGGCCTTTAAAAAGCCTTTATTTCTAACTTTTAGGACCAACCTTCGTCGTCTATATGCTGGCGCTGGCCTACTCTCCCACTCTGTTGCCAGAGCAGTACCATCGGCGCTGAGATGCTTAACTGCTGAGTTCGGGATGGGATCAGGTGTGGCCATCTCGCTCTAAGCACCAGCATATAAACGGCGAAGGTAAAAATATTTTATTAATTTATCAATTGCCGGTCGTAAGTAGAGTTTGTTAAATCATCGACCGATTAGTACTCCTCGGCTAAAACCATTGCTGGTCTTACACCTGGAGCCTATCAACCTTGTAATCTACAAGGGGTCTTAAGTGAACTCTTATCTTGGGGTGGGCTTCGCGCTTTAGATGCTTTCAGCGCTTATCCCTTCCGAACATAGCTACCCAGCAGTGCCGCGGGCGCGACAACTGGTACACTAGAGGTTCGTCCGCTCCGGTCCTCTCGTACTAGGAGCAGCTCCCCTCAAAGTTCAACGCCCACGATAGATAGGGACCGAACTGTCTCACGACGTTCTGAACCCAGCTCGCGTACCGCTTTAATTGGCGAACAGCCAAACCCTTGGGACGAACTACCGCCCCAGGATGCGATGAGCCGACATCGAGGTGCCAAACCAGGCCGTCGATGTGAACTCTCGGGCCTGATAAGCCTGTTATCCCCGGAGTAGCTTTTATCCGTTGAGCCCCGACCATTCCACATTGGGTCGGGGGATCACTAAGTCCGACTTTCGTCCCTGCTCGACTTGTAGGTCTCGCAGTCAAGCTGGCTTATGCCTTTACACTATCGGCTTGATTTCCATCCAAGCCTAGCCAACCTTTGAACGCCTCCGTTACCCTTTAGGAGGCGACCGCCCCAGTCAAACTACCCGCCAGACACCGTCCCTCGATTTTTACATCGAGGTTAGAAGCAAAATATATTCAGGGTGGTATTTCACTGACGACTCCCTCTTTGCTGGCGCAAAGAGATCAACGTCTCCCACCTATACTACACAGAATATATCTTACTCCAATGCCAAGCTGTAGTAAAGCTTCACGGGGTCTTTCCGTCTTATCGTGGGTAACCGGCATCTTTACCGGTATTGCAATTTCACCGGGCCTCTCCCAGAGACAGCGCCCAGACCGTTACGCCATTCGTGCGGGTCTGAACTTACCAGACAAGGAATTTCGCTACCTTAGGACGGTTATAGTTACCGCCGCCATTCACTAGCGCTTCGACGGTTCCCTTTGAAAGGAACCGTGTTAACGTTCTAGCATTGGGCAGGCGTCAGCCCCTATACATCCTGTTACCAGTTTGCAGAGGCCTGTGTTTTTGGTAAACAGTCGCCCAGGCAACTTTCGCTGCGGCCCCACACTAATTTTGCCACCCAATTGTTTGGCGCGCGGGCGAATAGCCTGACCCTAGTTCTTCCCCACCAAATTTTGGTGGGGGATGAAGGGCCAGCGCCGCAGATTACTAACTGGATCTATAACGCTGCGTAAAAAATTATTTATTGAGAAGCAAAATTAGTGTGGGGCAGGCTTTATCCCGAAGTTACAGCCGCTTTTTTGCCGAGTTCCTTTGGGAGAGTTATCCCGTACGCCTTGGTATCCTCTACCTGCCTACCAGTGTCGGTTTGCGGTACGGGTTCCGTAAATTATTAATCATCTACTTTTCTTGTCCTTACTTACTACCAAATTGTTGCGTAAAACAACTTTCATTCGCTTTCCCCTTGCGGATACTTGCTTAGACGCATATAGCCAAAATACGCTCGGTTCTGGGTAAGGCGTCGTAGATGGGAACATTTACGGAAGTGCCGGAATATTAACCGGCTGTCCATCCCTTAGCACCTTTCGGTACTAAGGTTAGGCCCGACTAACCTCCGGATGACAAGCATTGCCGGAGAAACCTTAGGCTTTCGGCGGGCCGATTTCTCATCGGCCTGATCGTTACTCATGCCAACATTCGCACTTCCATAAGCTCCAGGCTTGCTCACGCTTACCCTTCAACGCTTATGGAACGCTCCCCTACCGCACTGCAAGGCAGTGCCCACATCTTCGGTACAAGGCTTAAGCCCCGTTAAATTTTCGGCGCAAAGTCGCTCGACCAGTGAGCTGTTACGCACTCTTTAAATGATGGCTGCTTCTAAGCCAACATCCTGGCTGTTTGAGCAACTTCACCACCTTTCCCACTTAGCCTTGTTTAGGGACCTTAGATGGTGATCTGGGCTGTTTCCCTCTCGACTATGGAGTTATCCCCCACAGTCTAACTCTTCTTAAACCCCAGTAGCATTCGAAGTTTGATTGAATTTGGTAGGTTATTCACCCCCAAATCCATTCAGTGCTCTACCTCTACTGGCTTATTAAGAAGGCTAGCCCTAAAGCTATTTCGGGGAGAACCAGCTATCTCCAGGTTCGTTTGGCTTTTTACCCCTATCCACAGTTCATCCCCTGGTATTGCAGCTCCAGTGGGTTCGGGCCTCCCCCCGATATTACTCGGGGTTCACCCTGACCATGGATAGCTCACCTGGTTTCGGGTCTAGTCCTAGTAACTTATTTCGCCCTATTTGGACTTGGTTTCCCTACAACTCCTCCTGATAAACAGGATTAGTCTTGCTACTAGGAACTAACTCGTTGGCTCATTCTACAAAAGGCACGCCGTCACCCCGCAAAGCGAGGCTCCGACTCCTTGTAAGCATATGGTTTCAGGTTCTATTTCACTCCCCTCACCGGGGGACTTTTCACCTTTCCCTCACGGTACTAGTTCACTATCGGTGACCAAGAGTGTTTAGCCTTGGATGGTGGTCCACCCAGCTTCCCACAGGATTTCACGTGTCCCGTGGTACTCAGGAAACTCAAAGTAAAGTTATAACCTTTTTGTCTACAGGGCTTTCACCTTCTTTGGCGGTCCTTTCCAGGCTCCTTCGACTAAGGTTATAATTTTTGACTTTACCTCCTCAGTGGTAGCTGAGGAACTTGAGTTTCCTACAACCCCTCATTTAGAAACGGCTACCACCTTTTACTCTAAATGAGGTTTGGGCTTTTCCCCTTTCGCTCGCCACTACTCAGGGAATCTCTGGTTTGATTTCTTTTACTCGGGCTACTAAGATGTTTCAGTTCGCCCACTTACCTCCTAAGCCGTAGCTTAGGTATCCTGGGTTTACCAGGATGGGTTGCCCCATTCGGAAATCCCCGGATCAAAGGTTGCTCGGCACCTCCCCGAGGCTTATCGTAGCCAGCCACGTCCTTCTTCGGCTCTTGGTCCCTAGGCATCCACCATATGCCCTTTGTTGATTTAACTCTACTTATCGACCAGCAATCGATAAATTAACTATTTAATTTTCAAAGAGCTTTCCTTTCTTCCAAGCAGCAAAAAGTCGTCTAAAAAGACGACTTTATATTACTAACATCTATAACTAATTCTTCTTAATCCTAGCCGTCTTCTATTAAGAAATCTCGTTTATCCATAAATGATTTGCTTTTAAATTTTCCCACATTATCTATTTTATAGAACATTATTTTCCTTGTCAAGTCTTCTTATTTTTAATTAAAATAACACTAACACATCGGAATTTTTAAATTGGAGTTAAAAGAATTTATTTAAAATTATTGAGTATCAGAAGGCTTTTTCCCTTCAATGATTTTAGCGGCTATTTGGGCAGGAACCTCTTCATAAGTATAAAATTCCATAGTAAACGAAGCTCTTCCCTGGGTCATAGAACGAAGTGTTGTCGCATAACCAAACATTTCCGCCAAAGGTACCTTAGCATCAATAACCTTCATTTTCCCCCGATCAGAAACCTTTTCGATTCGTCCTCTTTTAGAATTAATATCCCCCATCACATCCCCCATGAATGTTTCGGGCGTTATCACTTCTAAATTCATTATAGGCTCTAAAAGCACTGGCTGAGCATTTTTTACTGCCTCTTTTAAGGCCATCGAAGCCGCAATCTTAAAGGCTACTTCTGAAGAATCCACTTCATGAAAAGAGCCGTCATAAAGAGTAACTTCAATATCTACTACCGGATAGCCAGCAATCACTCCATTTTCTGCCGCCTCCCGCACACCTTTTTCTACCGCCGGGATAAACTCCTTAGGAATTATTCCGCCCACAATTTTATCTACAAATTTTAACCCTTCTTTTCGGCCCAAAGGTCTAACCTTTAACCATACATGACCATATTGACCACGGCCGCCAGTTTGACGAATATACTTTCCTTCCGCACAAACATCTGCCTTTTTAATCGTTTCTTTATAAGCCACCTGGGGCCTTCCGACATTAGTTTCTACCTTAAACTCTCTTTTCATTCGATCAACAATAATTTCTAAATGTAACTCTCCCATTCCCCAAATGAGTGTTTGCCCAGTTTCCTTATCAGATTTCACTTGGAAAGTAGGATCTTCTTGGGCCAATTTCGATAAAGCTATACTTAATTTCTCTTGATCCTCTTTGGTTTTGGGTTCCAACGCCACAGAAATAACTGGTTCTGGAAATTCAATACTTTCTAAAATAATAGGATGTTCAGGATCGCAAAGCGTATCGCCTGTAGTAGTATCCTTCAAACC
>Ga0315298_1001298_pt1 | contig 46622 bp, 38 predicted proteins | sample WHS_1_MG_FD_203077 | JGI IMG/M metagenome (GOLD analysis project Ga0315298, IMG submission 203077) | Extremophilic microbial mat communities from Washburn Hot Springs, YNP, Wyoming, USA - WHS_1_MG | ecosystem: Environmental > Aquatic > Thermal springs > Hot (42-90C) | place: USA: Wyoming...
CCTTGAACAACGTGGCCACGAAATAGTAACCGGGGAATCCCTGACCGGGCGGCGCTAATTTTCCCAGCAGATAGACACGGCCGTGATTGATGCCGGTTTGTTCGTGGTACGCGACATAATCCACGCCATCCAGAAACGGATGCGGCACCGGCACGGGCAGAAAACCCACCGCGGCCAGCCGGTCCTGGATGTTTTGGAACAACGAACTGCGAAACCGGTACTCGGCCAGCGGCGTGCCGGTGCCTGAAAACACAAATCCCACGTTGATCACCGCCACGCTCACCAACACATACAACAGCGCGAGCCGCAGAACGCGGCCGGTCCGCCAATTCCTGACACGGACGGCCGCGATCAGCAGAAAAATCGGATAGAGAAACAGGCAGGTGTATTTCACCAATTGACCCGCCGCCAGCGCCAGCGCGCTGCCGGTCGCCCATTGGCCGCCTCCACGGTTCGCGAACTTCCAGTAGCAATACAACGCCAGCGTGACAGACAGCGCGGCGTAAAGATCCACCGTCACGAGGTTGGCGTTGGCCAAGATGTTGGGCGAGAAGACATAGAACGCCAGCGCCACGAGACCGGCGTGAACCCCGTACAGTTCCCGCGCCCAGGTGAACACCAGCCAGCCCAACAGCAGCGCGGCCATTATCGTAACGATCTTGCCGGGCATGATCGCAACCCGCGCGGTGATTATCTGGACCATTTCATCCGTCGGATGCGCGCCGGCATATCGCTGGATCGCCCGGTTGGTCAGCCAAGAATCCAAACCCAGAACCTTGGCGATTTTCCAGGGGAGCACATTCAGCGCGGAAACCGGCATTTTACTGTCGCAGGTGGCGTCATCCCGCTCGGGGGCGAGCCGCAGGATTTTTTCGCCGTACTGAAAATGCCGGGCCTCATCGTAGGTGGGCGTGGCGCGCCACAGCCCTGCCGTGGCCAACAGCAAGAACACCGTCAGCAGCGTCAGCAGTCCTGCTGTTTGCAGTTTGGTCATTTGGTCCTGATTCTTCCGCGCGCGGCTGCAGAACGGTTTTGAATTGCCGCGCGCCTTGCATCATAATCCAAACCCATGACACCCCAAAGGTTTTTCGATCTGTGCGGCAAGGCGTGGCAGTATTTCCTCGCCAGCATCGAACATCCGCGTCAGTTTCCGTGGTTGGCGTGGAAAGTTCTCGGTCAGGGCGTCCACGCCGGCGAATTGCTGAAACTCAGCCAGTTCCGGGACTGGATGCAATCCGCCGGCATCCAAACCGTGATTGATGTCGGGGCGCATACCGGCGAGTTTGCCTCCGCTGCGCGGGCGTGTCTGCCGGCGGCGATGATTTATTCCTTCGAGCCGTTGCCGGAATGTCAGACCAAACTCCACCAGCGCCTGGCGAAGTGGGGCCGGTTTCAGGCATTCCCGGTGGCGCTGGGCGACGCGCCGGGCGAAATCACGTTCTGGCGCAGCAGTTTCGCCAAAGCGTCCTCGGCCCTGCCGATGAGCGAACTTCACAAGACCGCCTTTCCGTGGTCGGCCCAAAACACGCCCATCAAGGTCGCCGTCAGCACGCTGGATGAATCGCTGGCCGCGGTGCCGCTCGCGGCACGGGTCCTGTTGAAACTGGATGTCCAGGGATTTGAACACAAAGTGCTGCGGGGCGGGCGCCGGACGTTGGCGCAGGTGGATTACGTGCTGGTCGAGGTCGCGTTGCAACCGTTGTACGAAGGCCAGGGATCGTTTGACGAGATTTACCGGCTGCTCCAGTCGCAGGGATTCGAGTATGCCGGCAACTGGGAGCAACTGCGGCAGCCCGGCGGCGGCGGCATCCTGCAGGTGGACGCCTTGTTCGCCCGGAAATCTTGATGGCCAAATCGTGGACAGTGGTTTCCGTGTACAACCGCTACCGCAACCGCGGCGGCGAGGACGAAGTCTTTGAGGCCGAAGCCGACCTGCTGACCCGCCACGGTTGCCGGGTGATTCCCGTGACCGACCAGACACCCGCCAACACCGGTTTTGCGGGACGCGTGCGGTTGGCGGTGGAAGCCGTCTGGTCGCGCCGGTGGTATGAACAGTTGGCGACGTTGTTGGCCCGCGAAAAACCGGACATCGTCCACGTGCACAATTGTTTCCCGGTCATTTCCCCGGCCATCTATTACGCGAGCCGGGCGGCGGGCGTGCCGGTGGTGCAGACCGTGCACAACTACCGGCTGATCTGCCCCAACGCGCTCTGTTTCCGGGACGGGCATCCGTGCGAGGATTGCGTGGGAAAAAAATTCGCGTGGCCGGCCATCCTCCATGCTTGTTACCAGGAGAGCCGCCCGGCCAGCGCGCTGGTGGCGGCCACCACCGCCATTCATCATCGCTGGCGCACGTGGACCGAGCAGGTGGATCTGTACATCGCGCTGACCGAGTTTGTCCGGCAACGGTTGATTGCCGGCGGCTGGCCGGCCAAAAAAATCGTGGTCAAACCCAATTTCGTCCACCCCACGCCGCCGGTCGGCACGGGTGACGGCGACTACGCGCTCTACGTTGGCCGGTTATCCACTCCCAAAGGCATTGAACCGCTGCTGGCGGCCTGGCAACGACTGAACCGCGCGGTGCCCCTGAAAATTATCGGCGACGGCCCCCTGCAGCCACTCGTCACCGGCCATCCCGCCGTGGAATGGCTGGGCCGGCAGCCGCGGGAACGCGTGATCGAATGGATGCGCGGCGCGCGGCTGTTGATTGCACCCTCGATTTGGTACGAAACATTCGGCCTGATCATCATTGAGGCGTTTGCCGCCGGGCTGCCGGTCATCGCCAGCAATCACGGCGCCATGGCGGAGCTGGTCGAACACAACCGCACCGGCCGGCTGTTCCGCCCCGGCGATCCGGCGGATTTGGCGGCCCAGGTCGAATGGGCGCTGGCCCACCCGGTCGAGGTGGCGGCCATGCGCCGGGCGGCCCGCGCCGAATTCGAAACGAAATATACGGCCGACCGGAATTATGAGATGTTGCTGGCCATCTACGAACAAGCCCATGAAAATTCTCGGCACACGCATTGATCCGACAAGCTACGCCGCCGCGACCGAACAGATTCTGGCCTGGGCCAGGGCCGGGGAGTCGCGCGTCGTCTGCGCCGCCAACGTCCACACCGTGATGGAAGCGCACGACGCGCCGTCCTTCCAGAAATTGCTCAACGACGCCGACCTGAACACCCCGGACGGCATGCCGTTGGTCTGGGCGCTGCGGGCGTTGGGCGTGAAAGGCCAGACGCGGGTGTACGGTCCCGATTTGACGTTGGCGGTTTGTGCCGCGGCCGACGTGCCGGTCGGATTCTATGGCGGAACACCGGCCGTGTTGGAAAAACTGCTGGCCAATTTCCGGCAACAATTCCCCAAACTCCAAATCGTGTATGCGTCGGCACCGCCCTTTCAAGCCGTGATGCCGGCCGAAGACGTCGCCGCCATCGCCGCGTCCGGCGCGCGGATTCTCTTCGTCGGACTGGGCTGCCCCAAACAGGAACGCTGGATGATGGAGCACCGGGGCCGCATCCCGGCCGTGATGCTCGGCGTCGGCGCGGCATTCGATTTCCATGCCGGCAACGTGCGGCAGGCGCCCCGCTGGATGATGCGTGCCGGGCTGGAATGGTTGTTCCGGTTGTTGATGGAGCCGCGCCGGCTCTGGCGCCGCTACTTCAAACACAACCCCCGGTTCGTCGGGCGGTTCCTGTGGCAACTCCTGCGGAACCGCCATGAGTAATCAACCCCACGTCCTCCGCCGGTACGCCAGCGGCTACCTGCTGTATGCCGGTAAACTGCGCCGCTCCCAGTGGAAATCCGCCGACGAAATCGCCGCCGAACAACGCCGCCAACTCCGGGAACTGCTCCGCGCCGCCGCGCAGGTGCCGTACTACCGGTCGCTCGGCATCGGGCCGGACGACGAGTTGGCGAAGTTGCCGATTCTCCGCAAAGATACCGTCCGCGCCCGGTTCAACGACTTCCTCAACCCGCGCCATCCCCGGCGCGGCGTGTTCGAGGATCACACCAGCGGCTCGACCGGCGCGCCGCTGCGCTTCCTGCTGACCGCCGAGCAAAAAGCCTACGAAATGGCGTTTGCCATCCGGTTCTGGCGCTGGGCCGGCTACCGGACCGGCGACCGGATCGCCGCCTTCCGCAGTTACATCCCGGCCACCCCCCGCGACCCGCTCTGGAAACTCGACCGGCGCCAACAAACGTTGTTCTTCAGCGTGTACGACATGACCCCGGCCCATCTGCGCCGGTACGTCACGGAGTTCAACCGCTACCGGCCCCGGTTCGTGCGCGGGTATCCGACCTCGATCTTCGCCTTCGCGCAATTTGCGGCAGCCGAAGGGTTGCCGGTGCATTCGCCCCATGCCGTGCTCACTTCCAGCGAAACGTTGTCGCCCGAGATGCGCGCCGTCATCGAAAAGACACTGCAATGCCCGGTCTTCGACTGGTGGGGCACCAACGAGCGCGTCGTCACCGCCTGCCAATGCGAACAGCGCGGCGCCTACCACGTCAACGCCGAAGGCGGCATCCTCGAACTCGTGCCGGTTGCGCCGGGTCTCTGCCGGATGATCGGCACCGGCTTGATCAACCACGCCATGCCGCTCATCCGATACGACCTCGGCGACCTTGCCCTGCCGGCGGCGGCGCCGTGCCCCTGCGGCCGCGGATTGCCGGTCATCGGCGGCATCCTCGGCCGCAGCGACGACCTGATTGTGACCGGCGACGGCAAATTCATTCCGCCGGTCCGGTTCTACACGTTGTTCGAGACCTGCGACCAAATCCGGCGATTCCAAGTCGTCCAAACCGCGCCCGACGCCGTCACCGTCCGCCTCGTGCCGGCACGGGAGTTGACCAACCTGACCGGCCTGCGCCAGAAACTCCAGCGATTCCTCGGAGAGAACGTCGCCATCGAGTTCGCCATCGTGGACGAAATCCAACCCGACCCCAGCGGCAAAGTCCGCACGGTGATTGCCCATGCTCCGCGCTGATTTCCATTGCCACACCCGGTATTCGCACGACTGTTTCGCCTCGGTCCGCGAGGTGCTCGAAACCGCCGCGCGGCGGGAACTGACACATCTCGCCATCACCGACCACGACACCCTCGAAGGCACGCTCCGCGCCCGCGACCAAAGCCGGCAGGTCCAAGTGATCGTCGGCTGCGAAATCACACTGACCGGCGGCAAACACGTCATCGGCCTGTTTCTGGAAAAACCGGTCAAAGCTCGCGAGTTCCCGGAGGCCGTGGCCGAGATTCACGCGCAGGGCGGCTTCGTCCTCGTCCCGCATCCGCTGCACCCGAAGTCCGGGCTGTTCGGAGGGCCACGCTTCGGCGTGGCCGCGGACGCGACGGAGCGCGTCCCTCCGGGAATTGACGCCATCGAAGTTTGCAGCGGCTATGAACCGGCCGCGCACAATCTGACTGCGGCGGCTTGGTCCCGGGAACACCGCGTCCCGATGCTGGCCGGCAGCGACGCGCATTACGGCGTGGATGTTGGCCGGTGCTGCGTTGAGTTCGACGCCCTGGAACTGACGCCGGAGGTTCTGCGGTCCGCGCCCCGGCGGCTCTGGCAACCGGCGCAAGATTTGTCGGCGATCCATGCCGGGGACGCCGCGTTTCGGGCCGAGACGGCACCCGCGATCCGGCGCGTGACGCCAAAACCCTTGCGAAATCTGGCGAAACGGGCAAACTGGCTGCGGTTCCGGCGGCTGGTCCGCGCCCGGTTGGCCGACCCGGTCCGAACCGAATTTCAACCATGAGCAACTTTGACCCGCGAAAGTTTGAAACACCCGCCGCCCGACGGCTGGCCGGTTACCACGCCAAAGAGCCGGTCGCGTTCGCGCCCGACGTGTTGAAGATGGACCTCAACGAGGCCGGTGGCCCGCCGTCGCCGCGCGTGGTCGGGGCGTTGCGGGCGGCGTTGACGCGGGGCGGGATGTTCAACTGGTATCCCGACAGCGCCTGCACGGAGTTGCGGGCGGCGATTGGCCGGTACGTCGGCGTCGCGCCCGACCATGTGCTTGTGACCAACGGCTCGAACATGGCGCTCGAACTCATTGCCCGCGCGTTTCTGGTGAAGGACGACCCGGTGTTGATTGTCTCGCCGACCTACGGCGTGTTCGGCGTGCAATGCGAACTCCAGCAAGCCAAGATCGAGCCGTTTTATTTCCGCGAGGTGTTCACGCCGGACTTTGGCGAACTGCTGGCCGCGCCGTCCCCGGCGAAGGTGATATATCTTGTCAACCCCAACAACCCGACCGGCGTCGGCTACCGGCACGAAGACATCGAAGCGCTGCTCCAACGCCGGCCTGATTCCCTCGTCGTGCTCGACGAAGCCTACAACGAGTTCTACGGCGTCAGCGGGATTGACCTCGTGGCGCGGTACCCGCAACTGCTCGTGCTCCGGTCGTTCTCGAAGGCGTTCTCACTGGCCGGCCTGCGCTGCGGCTATGTCGTGGCCGCGCCGGCAATGATCGAGATTCTCGAACGCATCGCCCCACCGTGGGCGGTCAGCGCGTTCACCCAGATCGCCGCCCGCGCCGCATTGGATGACCTGCCGCACATGCAGGCGATGGTCGCCGAAGTCCAACGGGCCGGCCAGCGGATTGTGGCCGGCTTGGGCAAATTGGGATTTGAAGCGCGCAACACCTGCGCCAGTTTCGTCCTCTGGAAAGTCCGCGACCCGGCGGCGGTTGTGCAGGCGTTGGCGGCCCGGCAGGTGTACGTCAGTAACAAGGACACGGTGCCGCAAATGCGCGGCTGGCTCCGCCTCTCCGTCGGCACACAGGCCCAAGCGGAGCAATTCCTGAAGATTGTTGGCGAATTGAAACGCGCTCTGGTCTGATGCGTCGAATTGCACCCGCAACACTGTCGTTCAACCAAACTTTTTAAGCCAAACAAGAAGCACTGCAATATCGGCGGGCGTTACTCCAGAAATCCGGGAAGCCTGGCCAATCGTATCCGGCCGGTAACGTTTAAGTTTTTGTCGCGACTCAATTTTTATTGCCGTAATCGCGTCGTAATTAATAGACGGCGGAATGCGTTTGCTCTCAAGTTTTTGGAATCGTTCTATTTGCTCAAGTTCACGAGCAATATAACCTTGATACTTAATCTGCGTTTCTACCTGATGTTGAACATCTTCCGGTAGATCAAGTCGCGCAACTGGCAATGAAGCGTATGTTATTTCTTGACGTTTTAGTATCTCTGCATAGGTTTCGTTCCCATTCTTTAATTGATTCAAACGTTCCAGTTCGGATTGGATTTGATCTCTGCGTAATGTAAATGCTTTCCACTGTGAATCTGACACCAATCCAACTTCTCGTCCGATCGGTGTAAGCCGTAGGTCAGCATTATCCTGCCGAAGTTGTAGCCGGTATTCAGCACGAGAGGTGAACATCCGGTAGGGTTCATCAGTACTTTTGGTAATCAGATCGTCAATGAGAACCCCGATATAACCATCCGAGCGCGACAATGTCAGTTGCGGACGTTTCAGTGCCTTTGCTGCTGCATTGATGCCGGCGATCAGGCCCTGGGCGGCAGCTTCCTCGTAACCAGAGGTGCCGTTGATTTGACCGGCAAAAAACAGGTTTTCAACTCGCTTCGTTTCCAATGTTGCATGCAACTGATGAGGGAGACTGTAGTCGTACTCCACTGCATATCCCGGTCGCACAATCTCTGCATTTTCTAAACCGATTATTGATTGGATAATGCCGAGTTGAACGTCCTCAGGCATACTGGTCGAGGCACCGTTGACGTAGAACTCGTTTGTTTGGCGACCTTCCGGCTCAATGAAGATTTGGTGCTGTTCTTTTTCCTGGAATTTCACCATCTTATCTTCAATGGACGGACAATACCGCGGTCCGATCCCATGAATCTTACCGGAATAGAGAGGCGACCTGTTTAGGTTGGCGAGAATAATCTCTTTTGTCTTCTTGGTGGTGGAAGTGATATAACACGGCAATTGTTCCACGTGGAACGTTTTCGGTGTACGCCTCGAAAAAAACGGTGGCGGGTCGTCGCCTCTCTGAATTCGCATGCGGTCGAAATCTATCGTCCGTCCATTCAATCGTGGTGGCGTTCCTGTTTTCAGACGACCCAATTCAAAACCCAACTCCTTCAGACTGCTCGAAAGAGAAACTGCAGCAGCTTCGCCAGCGCGACCGGCATTGGTTTGTGACTCACCAATGTGAATTAGCCCGCGTAAAAAAGTGCCGGTGGTAATGACTACGGTCGTGCCATTGTAAAAGGTGCCGGTAGAGGTCAAAATACCCTGCAATCCTGACTTATTTAGAATGAGCTTTTCGACCATGCCTTGCTTAAGATCTAAACCAGATTGCTTTTCAAGAATCCATTTGGCTCGAAGTTGATAGGCTTTTTTGTCAGATTGCGCACGCGGCGCCCACACAGCCGGCCCCTTCTTGCGATTTAGCATGCGAAATTGAATGCCTGTCTGATCGGTATTTACCCCCATTTCACCGCCCAAAGCATCAATCTCGCAAACCAACTGGCCTTTGGCTAGGCCACCGATTGAAGGATTACACGACATTTGCCCGATCGTGTCCAAATTGGCAGTTAATAACAGTGTCTGACAACCAAGTCGTGCGGCAGCCAGGGCTGCCTCAATCCCGGCATGGCCAGCGCCAACAACGATAACGTCGTATTTCTTTGGATATTGATACATTCTGCTATTTACCGATGCAGAATCGGCTAAAGATGGCGTTTAGTAAATCCTCGGTCGCTGTGTCACCGGTAATCTCCCCAACGGCATTCAGACTGTCGCGTATTTGTTGTGCAAGAATCTCGTGACCAACACCATCGAGCAATTGAAGGCATTGTGTCAATTTATTTCTGGCTGTTTTGAGTGCGGAATTATGTCGTTCATTAATTGTAACGTCGTGATCCGCGTGATGTGGAACGCCGCTCCAAATCATGGCTGAAATCTTTTCTGCAAGCGCCTCAAGCCCGGTACCCAATAGGGCAGATACCTCAATTGGATTCTGCTGAACAAATGCCGGTGGCAACTTGATGCGTCGCGGTAGATCAACCTTATTCAGAACCAAAATACGCGCCTTCGGTAGTGGATGAGCGGCGATTTCATCGTCGGTTTTAGAGAACGGGCGGGAAGCATCAAGAACATGTATTGCTAAATCGCTGGATTCCAATGTTTTACGTGTGCGCTGCACGGATAGCGCCTCCGTTTTTCCACCGGCTCGTCGCAATCCGGCCGTATCAATCATGCGCACCGGGATACCGCGGATGCTCACCGTTTCCTCTAATGTATCGCGGGTCGTACCGGGAATGGGCGTGACGATTGCCCGGTTATACCCGAGGAAGCGGTTGAGCAAACTTGATTTGCCCGCATTGGGTCGCCCAACAATGGCCACCGAGATTCCGTGACGCAATATTTTCCCTTCGCCAGCAGTTGTTAACAACTTGTCAATTTCTTCGAGAATCGCTAGAAGTTCCTGATTCAACGACTCTTCGGAATACGACGGTATGTCTTCTTCCGGGAAATCAAGTCCGGCTTCAATCCGCGCCAATACGGACAATAGTCGTTCCCGAATCATGCGAACCTGGTGCGTTAGATGTCCTTCCAAAGCGCGCATCGCGGCTGCTTGTGCCAGTTCCGTTTTTGCGGTAATGAGGTCCATCACCGCTTCGGCTTGGGTGAGATCCATCTTTCCGTTGAGAAACGCTCGTTTGGTAAACTCGCCGGGTTGAGCGAGCCGCGCGCCTGATTCGAGGCATAGTTTCAAGATCCGCCGGGCCACCAACGGGCCGCCGTGGCAGTTGATCTCCACGGTGTCTTCCCCGGTGTATGTGTGGGGACGGCGCATGACCACAAGCAACACCTGGTCGAGGGGTGATCCGTTCTGGGCGACAGTCCCCAGGTGAACGGTGTGGGACGGGAAGTCGGAGGGTTTGCCTTGCCGGCACCGGAAGATGGCGTCGGCAACCGCGAGGGCTGAGGCCCCGGATACGCGAACAATGGCGATTCCGCCCTCGCCGATGGGAGTTGAGATTGCTGCGATGGTTTCGTCCATGAACTTCGGAATGCAGTATAGCAACCGTCACCGGATTCGCAACGCCCACTCCGCCTGGATGAAGAATGGTTGCCAATTCGGCGGCGGCTCGCTAAAGTCACCGGCTTGATGAAACGAATCTTTATTGTTGGCTTGTTTTTCGTGTCCGCCACCGCTTGGGCAGCGGTCAAACCCCACGCGCTCATTTCCGACAATATGGTGTTGCAACAGGGAATGGCGGTGCCGATCTGGGGTACGGCCAATGACGGCGAACAAGTCACCGTCAAGTTTGCCGGGCAGACAGTGACCACCACGGCACAGGCCGGCCGGTGGATGGTGCGGTTGAGTCCGCTCCCGGCGAACGCCACGCCGCAGACCATGACCATTACCGGCGAGAACACGGTGACCATCAACAACGTCCTGGTCGGCGAAGTGTGGCTTTGTGGCGGCCAATCGAATATGGCGTTCGGACTGGGCAACGCGGCCGATGCCGCCGTCCATCTGGCCGGGGCCAACGATCCGTTGCTGCGGTTGATCACCATCCCCCGCACCGGCAAGGCCGAACCGCAGCAGGATGTCGAAGCGAAGTGGCTTCCGTGCACGAGTGCCAACGTCGCCGGGTTTTCCGCCGTGGGATATTTTTTCGGGCGCGATTTGCGCCGGGCGCGCGGCGTGCCGGTCGGCCTCATCAACGCGAACGTCGGCGGCACCGCGGCGGAACGGTGGCTCAGCCGGGAGGCGCTGGCCGCCGAACCGGCCTTGAAACATATCCTGGACGAGCACGCGCGCGCCCTGACGAATTACGCGGCGGCGCGGGAGCAGTTTAAGAAAGACGAACCGCAACTGTTGGCGCAGTGGCAGGTCGCGGTCAAAAAGGCCAAAGCGGAGGGGAAACCGGCGCCCAAACAGCCGGTGGCCCCCAAAAACCCGGTCACCAACGGCCCGGCCACGCTGTACAACGCGATGATTGCGCCGCTCCAGCCGTTCGCGCTGGCCGGCGTCATCTGGTATCAGGGCGAATCCAACGCGCGCCGGGCGCAGGAATATCAGACGTTATTCCCGGCGCTGATCCACTGCTGGCGCGCGGCGTGGAACAGGCCGGAGCTGCCGTTCCTGTTTGTCCAGATCGCGCCGCACCACAGCCAGCCACCGGAAATCCGGGAAGCCCAACTTCTTTCGTGGAAGAAGGTGCCGCACACGGCGATGGTCGTGATCACCGATTACGGCGACGCCGGCAACATTCATCCGAAACAGAAAGAGCCGGTCGGCGCCCGCCTGGCGTTGGCCGCCCGCGCCATCGCCTACGGCGAGAAGATCGAATACTCCGGTCCCGTCTATGAGTCATTCAAGGTGGACGGCCACAACGTCATTTTGTCTTTCAGCCATGTGGATGGCGGGCTGGTGGCCAAGGGCGGCGCGTTGAAGGGGTTCACCATCAGCGGCGATGGGACCAACTTTGTCCCGGCCGTCGCCCAAATCGTCGGGGAGACCGTCGTCGTTTCCAGCCCGGAAGTTGCGAAGCCGGTGGCCGTGCGTTACGGCTGGGCCAACGTGCCGGATGTGAACCTGTTCAACAAAGCCGATCTGCCGGCATCTCCGTTCCGAACTGACGCGCCGTAATGCGTCGCCGTATTTTGCTCAGGCTGGCTAAAAGACGGCAGCAGCCGGCCTCATTGGGATTGTCGGGGACAATCACTCCTGCGATCTCAACTTCTTGTCGGCCTGTGAGTTGTGCGGCCGGACGGATCGCGGCTGTCTGATGGTGGCATAGCCACTGCTTAGCGGGAACGCAGTTTGTTCTCCGGATGTTTTAGTGTTGGCAGTGACGCGCCAGTTGCCGTACTGTCAGTGCCAAATCACGGGGAACTGGAAATGAAAAAAATCGAAGCCATCATCAAGCCGTTCAAACTTGAAGACGTGAAGGAGGCGCTCGCCGCTGTCGGCGTGCAGGGCATGACCGTCACCGAAGTCAAAGGATTTGGGCGGCAAAAAGGCCACACGGAAATTTACCGGGGCAGCGAATACACGGTGGATTTCCTGCCCAAGCTGAAACTGGAAGTGGTCGTGCCGGACAACGCGGTGGAATCGGCGTTGAACGCGATCCTGAAGGCCGCCAAGACCGGCAAGATCGGCGATGGCAAAATTTTTGTGCTGCCCGTCGAAGAGGCGGTCCGCATCCGAACAGAAGAACGCGGCGAACAGGCCGTGTAAGAATACCAAGGAGAATCCAATGACACCCAAAGAAGTCCTGGCACTCTGTAAGAGCAAAAACATCCAGCTGGTGGATGTGAAGTTCTGCGATTTTCTCGGCACCTGGCAGCACTTTTGCGCGCCGGTGGCCGAGATCACCGAAGAAGTGTTTGCGGAAGGAATCGGCTTTGACGGTTCCTCCATTCGCGGCTGGAAGTCCATCGAGGCGAGCGACATGTTGCTCATCCTCGACCCGAAGACCGCGTTCGTGGATCCGTTCCCGCAGACGCCGACGTTGAGCATCACCGCCGATGCCGTGGACACCATGACCCGCGAACCGTACAGCCGCGACCCGCGCAACATCGCCCGCAAAGCCGAGGCGTACCTGCAGCAGACCGGGATTGCCGACACGGCCTACTTCGGTCCGGAGGCGGAGTTCTTCATCTTCGACGATGTCCGGTACGGCCAGACGGCGAACAGCGGGTTTTACTATCTGGATTCCAACGAGGGCATCTGGAATACCGGGCGCGAAGAATTCCCGAACCTCGGCAACAAAATCCGCCACAAAGAAGGTTATTCCCCGGTGCCGCCCGCGGACACGCAGGTGGACATCCGCAATGAAATGATCAACGTCATGAAAGAGTGCGGTCTTCGCGTGGAAAAAGAACACCACGAAGTCGCCACCGCCGGTCAGGCCGAGATTGACTTGCGGTTCAACTCGCTCGTGGCCATCGGCGACGACATGATGCTGTTCAAGTACATCGTCAAGAACGTGGCCAAGCGTCACAACAAAACGGCGACCTTCATGCCCAAGCCGCTCTTCGGCGACAACGGCTCCGGCATGCACTGCCACCAGAGCTTGTGGAAGAAGGGCAAGCCGCTCTTTGCCGGTAATAAATATGGCGGGTTGAGCGACACGTGCCTCTACTACATCGGCGGCATCCTCAAACACGCCCGCGCCATGGCTGTGCTCACCAACCCGACCGTCAACAGCTACAAGCGGTTGACCCCCGGCTTCGAAGCGCCCGTCAACCTCGCCTACAGCTCGCGCAACCGGTCGGCCGCCATCCGCATCCCGACCTACTCGCCGAGTCCGAAAGCCAAACGCATCGAGTACCGGCCGCCGGATCCGTCGGCCAACGTGTACATCGCCTGCGCCGCCATGTTGATGGCCGGCCTCGACGGCATCCAGAACCGCATTGACCCCGGCGAGCCGCTCGACAAGAACATCTACGATCTGTCACCGGCAGAACTCAAGAAGGTGCCGTCCATGCCCGGCAGCCTCCACGAAGCGTGCGACCTGCTGGAAAAAGATCACGACTTCCTGCTCAAGGGCGACGTGTTCACCCCGGACGTCATTGCAACGTGGATCGAAATGAAGCGGAAGGAAGCCGACCAGGTCCGGTTGCGTCCGCATCCGTACGAATTCCACATGTACTACGACTGCTGACCGTCAGTTCACCGCCAAGCCCGAAGTTCACGCGAACTTCGGGCTTTTCTTTGGGAAGGCGCGCCGCCGCCGAAAAAATTTTTCGTGGTTGTCACTTTTTGCTTGCGACCTTTTGGGCCGGTCACTATGCTCCGTCGCGCCAAAGACGAAGGCGAGAATGAAGAAGGGGCTGTGAATAAGTTGTTAACAAGTGCGCTGCGGTTTTACCGGATGTTGCGAGCGGCTGCACAAACTGCGATTTTCCCGCGCAGTTCCCTTCCTCTGTTCCCACCTCCACCGGCAGGATAATGACAGGAGCAAGACCGGTCGCGATGCCGGTCAGGCGGATTGTCGCCGCGCTTGTCGTTTCCGAGCCAACCACGGGGGATTGATGTCGTTGTGGGGCGGCCGGTGGTGTTGCGGAGCGCGTTCTCTCCTTCTCGTTGGCCCAAAGAAAAACGGTGAACAGCCTGTGAATAACTAAGACGCCCAACGCGATGGATGCGATGACTCCCACCCTCGATTCAACTTGGAAAAACGCGGCAAAAACGCTGGAGAAAATGCTCAACCCGGAACTGTTCGCGCGCTGGATTGCGCCGATCCGCCCCGTGCGGCTGGCCGACGGCGAGCTGGTGTTGAGCGTGGCCAATGAGTTTTACCAACTCTGGTTACAGGAAAACTTCCTCCCGCTCATCCGCGACGCCGTCAACCGTCACGCCCCGCAATCGCTCGCGGTGAAACTGATTGTGGATCACCACGCGCACACGGTCCCTGCGCCGGTCACCGGCCCCCCACCGGAAAAACGTCCGCCCCATCCCCTGCCAACTGATCTCCAACTGAATCCGCGTTACACGTTCGATTCCTTCATCGTTGGCCCGAACAACAATTTTGCTCACGCGGCAGCCCTCGCGGTCGCTCAGTCCCCGGCCAAAGCCTACAATCCGCTGTTCATCTACGGCGGCGTCGGTCTGGGCAAGACGCACTTGATGCAGGCCATCGGTCACTGCGTCGCGACCTCCGGCAAGTCCGTGCGGGTTTGCTACACCACTTGCGAGCAATTCACCAACGATTTCATCCACGCTGTTCAGTCCAATGCCATGGTCAAGTTCCGTAAGAAATACCGGCAGATGGATGTGCTCCTGATTGATGACATCCAGTTCCTGGCCAAGGGCGAACGCACCCAGGAGGAGTTTTTCCACACCTTCAACTCCCTCTTCGACGCCCATAAACAGATCGTCCTCTCCAGCGACCGGCCAGCGGCGGAAATTGCGAACCTGGAAAGCCGGTTGGTCTCCCGTTTCGAATGGGGGCTGGTGGCGGAGCTGCAGCCGCCGGCGCTCGAAACGCGGCTGGCCATTCTGAAGAACAAAGCCGCCCTGCTCGATGTGAAGATCCCTGACCTCGTGTTGGTGTTTCTCGCCGACCGGATCCGCTCCAATGTGCGCCGCTTGGAAGGCGCGTTGGTGCGCGTGGCGTCGTACTCCTCGCTCACCGGCAAGGAGATGACCCCGGATACCCTCGAATCGTTGCTCCGGGACGCTCTGCACGAAGAAGCGAAACACGCCATCACCGTGGATGCGATCCAACGCAAAGTCGCCGAGCACTTCGACATTCGGCTGGCAGATATGACCAGCCGCCGCCGTCCGCAAAACGTCGCGTTTCCCCGCCAAGTCGCGATGTACCTCAGCCGGACACTGACGGACCTTTCACTCCATGACGTGGGAGAAGCGTTTGGCGGGCGCGACCACGGGACAGTTCTCCATGCCTACCGGTTGATCCACCGGCGCGCGGCCAAGGATCTGCGTCTCCGCCAGACGCTGTCCTACCTCGAACAAGCGCTCCGCAGGCAATAACCCGTGAATAACCTGTGCACGTTGCGTGGACAGTTGACCATTGACTCGCGCTGCCCTTTGCGCTTCCGTGTATTTCTCGCCTTGTCGCAACGCGCCCTCCGTCGTATCTCGTTGCAGCGGCCTTGACAAGGTAGATTGTTTCCGCTATTCACAACCAGAAAGAAAAAGACGATCTTTAATCTGTTCTCCGGTAACGCAGGATAAAACTATGGCAATCAAGTTCAAGGTCTCCAAGGAGAAGTTACTTGACGGCTTGCAACGCGTCCAAAATGTAGTCAGCACCCGCACCACGCTGCCCATTCTGTCGAACGTGCTGGTGCAAGCTTCCAATGACGGTATTCGCCTGACCACAACGGACTTGGATGTGGCCGTGCGGTGCACGGTCGAAGCGGAAGTCAACAAGGCCGGAGCCACGACATTACCGGCGCGAAAACTGCTCCCGATTGTGAAAGAAGTACCGGGCGCGGAATTGGAAGTGGACGTGGACGACCGCAATGCCGCGTCCATCCGCAGTGGCTCCTCGTTCTACAAAATCATGGGACTTCCCGAAGACGAATTTCCCCGGTTTCCCCAGGCTGACGGGGCGAAAAAGCTCAAAATGGAGCAGGCTGCACTGCGCAATGACCTGAAGCTTACTGCCTATGCGGTTTCCAACGACGAAACCCGTTATGTCCTCAACGGCGTGTTCCTGAGCTTCAAAGGCGCGAAGCTGACCGTCGTGGCCACCGACGGCCGCCGGTTGGCCCTGGTCGAAAACGATTTGGAAGTGCCCAAAGGCAGCGAAACGGAGCTGATCCTGCCGACCAAAGCTGTGAACGAACTCCAGCGGCTGCTGGCCGACAAGGGCGAAATCGCGATTGCCATCACCGACAATCAAATCATTTTCACCTTTGACGGGACCACCGTGGCGTCCAAACTGATTGAAGGCGCCTTCCCGAATTTCCGGCAGGTCATCCCCACCGAAACCAAAGAACGGATTCCCCTGGAACGCGAGCAACTGCTCGGCGCCTTGCACCGGGCCTCCCTGCTGGCCAACGAAAAATCCCAGTCGGTCAAACTCTGCTTCACCAAGAACCAACTCACCATCACCGCGCTCACACCCGAAGTGGGCGAAGCGAAGGAAACACTTGCCGTCAACTACCGGGGCAAAGACCTCACCGTCGCGTTCAATCCGCAGTATCTGATGGACCCGCTGCGGAATCTTGATGCCGACGAAGTTTTCCTCGAACTGACGGATGAACTCAGTCCCGGCGTGCTCAAAATCAACGCGCCGTTCCTGTACGTCCTGATGCCGATGCGGTTGAACTAGCGTGCCTTGACACTGCGACTGGCTCACCCTAATCTGTGAGCGCAGTTGCCTCGTGGTGTAATGGTAGCACAACTGACTCTGGATCAGTTTGTCTAGGTTCGAATCCTAGCGAGGCAGCCACACCACCCCTCTCAGCGGCGGGACCATTCGCGCCACGCCAACCGGAAAAAACGCAGGTCTTCCACGAGATACCGCCGCCACAACCGGCCCGGTTCTTGCGCAAAGCGGAAAAACCATTCGAGGCCAAGGCGTTGCAGCCACCGCGGAGCCCGGCGGCGCACGCCGGCCACCACGTCGAAACTGCCGCCCACGCCCATCACGAACGGCACCGCCAAATCGCGTTTCCACCGGTGCAAAAAAAGTTCCTGACGCGGACTGCCCAACGCCACACAGAGCAGCTCCGGCCGGGCCTGGCGAATTTGAGCAACGACCGCTGGCGCCTCGGCGGGTGACCAGAAGCCGTCGCGGAATCCGGCCAGTTGCAACTCGGGGTACCGCTGCGGCAGAATTGCCGCCACGCGCTGGACGACCGGGGCCGTCGCGCCGAGCAGAAACGGACGCCAACCGCGCCGCGCGCACCGGGCCATCAGTTGCTCGAACAAATCAATGCCGGTGACCCGCGCTTTCAGCGGGCGGCCCGCAAGCCGGGAGACCCAGACCACCGGCTGGCCGTCGGCATTGATCAAATCGCAGTCGAGCACTGCCGCCCGCAATGTGGGGTCGCGGTCGAAACGAACGACCTTGTCCGCGTTGAGCGCGACGTGTTGGTGGACGCCACCGGCGCGGATAAATTCCTCGATGCGGTCGAGGGTCTCCGATAACGTGAGATTGTCCACCGGCACGCCAAACAGGACGACTTTGTCAGGAGAATTCGGCAGCATTCAGTTTGCTCAACGCGTAATACATCCAGGCCTGTCCCCAGCGCATATAACTGAGGCGATTCGTAAACCACCGCCCGCGTTGATGCCAGAAAAAACCCCGCGCATCCCAGAGGTGATCCACCGCCCACCGGGCCACCCGTGCCGCCCGGTCCGGTTGGCCAAACGCCAGAAACGTCAGCACGCCTTGCGCGCAACAATGCACGTCCTGCGGATACGGCCGGTCGGGATAGTAGCGCGGCGCGCCGTCGTCAGCCCAAAACGTCCGCGCCCAATAAGCGAACCCGCGGCGCGCCGCGTCGTCAAACCCGCCCAACTCGCGCAACGCCACCAGACAGTAGCCGGTATGGAAGTTGTCAATCCAATGCTGATTCGCCGCCTCGCCGTACCACCATGATCCATCCGCCCGCTGCCGGCGCACCGAAAACTCCGCGAGGTCCCGCCGTCCCAGCAGCGCCGCCCCCATCAGGTTGACGTTGTGAATCTGCGTGTCCGTGCCGGCGGTGTAGGTGATCCAGCCATCGCGGAGCAAATGTTTCTCGATGTATTGCTTCGCCCCCTCAATCAATTTGTCATTCTGAGCGGAGCGAAGAATCTCTGTCGCGTTTCCCGGCAACGACTGTGACCCTTCGCTTCGCTCAGGGTGACAATTCAAAAATGCCTTTGCCGCGAGCACCGTGCACACGAGATTCGATGTGCCCGGCGGCGCGTAGAACGCCCGGCTCTGCCACGGGAACGGGTAGCCCCAACCGCCGTCCGGGTTGCGAAGTGATTCCAGCAACGCCAGCAACTTCGGATCGCGGCTGCCGAGCGCGAACAGCGCCACTGCTTTTGCGTTCAGCGTCGGCGCGATGCCGCAGAGCGGCCGCAGATTGACCGGACTCCGCCGGTGCAGTTGCGTCCACGCCTGCCGGGCCCAGCGCCCCGGCAACCACCGCGCGACCGGCGCGTTCAACGCGTCGTATGGATCATACCCGGTCCACTGCCGCGCCGCGCAGTACTCATGCAGCCGGTGCAGAATCTCTCGGAAATCAGCCATTCTTCGTCCGCAAGGCTACCGCCTTCGCAGAAGCAGAGCAAGCGCCGTGAATTTCCCCGGCTACCATTTTCGCCTGCCAGACTACATCAACGCTTCGCTGCAGACGATCTTGGGGACCGGACGGTCGGTGGGCCGCAGGTTGCGGCGGTCAATCCAATCGCGCAGGTTGTGCTTGTAGTAGAGTTCGGCGAGAGACTTCAGGAGTGATTGGCCGGTGACGCCGTTGCGGCGGAGAAGGTTTAACTCCTTGTTCACGGCTCTGGTGACCGGGCCGCGCAGCGCTTTTTCGAGAACGTTGATCATTCCCTTTTGGTCTTCATCCTCCGTCGCGCCGAAAAGGACGCGGAGTTCGCGCAACGCGTACGTCTGGCCGTGGCTCAGGGACAATGTATGCTGGCGTTCGGCTTGCCGGTGTTTCACTTCTTCGGCGAAGATGCGCTGCACGTGCATGACGGCGGCGTTGTAATCCTTGGGCAACGGCTGGCCTTTCGTGTCCGGGCCGCACTTGATGAGGCCGAGAATCTTTGGCACGTCCTTCGACACGACCGCGCCGGTCGCATCCACGAGGAATAGCTGCTGATAGCCCTTCTGCTCCGGCTGGTTTGGATACGTGGCTTCGCAGAAGACGAATTGCCCCTTGTGCGTCGAAGCCTTCCCGGTGCGGATGCCGTCACGCAGATCGGCGATCCGTTCGTATTCGGCGGAGTTTTCGCGGCGGAGTTGACGGAGAATCTCCTCGGCTTCGTTCAGGTCGAGGAACTCCTCTTCCTGTTCGTCCTCGAACAGACTCAACTGCCCGCCGTTCTTCTTCTCGTAAATGGCGTACATCGCGTCTTCGTTGAGCCGCTCGGTCCGGTCGAGAATCTCGGAATCTTCGCCGATGGTGTCGTGAATCTCCTGAATCCGGTTGTGAAGTTTCTGCTGGAGGTTGAGATTCTTCTCGATGCCGGTCTCCGGCAGGAAGTTGAAGCCATAGACCACATCGTGGTCGCTGCCGATTCGGTCAATGCGCCCAAACCGCTGAATCAGCCGTACCGGATTCCAGTGCAGGTCGTAGTTGATGATGTTGTCGCAGTCTTGGAGGTTCAGGCCTTCGGCCAACACATCCGTCGCCACCACGGTCATCAACTCCGCCTCTCCTGCCGGGCGCTGGTACTGCGGATTGGCCTTCGGCGCGAACCGGCCCACGACGCGCATCTTGCTTTTGTCGCCGCTGTGGATCACGTCAATATCGTCGCGTTTGCCGCCGGGATTCAGGTTCTCGTACAGATACCGGGCGGTGTCGGCGTACTGGGTGAAGATCAACCGCTTGCCGGCCTTGAGCGGCTTCTTGCCCAAGCACTCTTTCAACTTCTGCAACTTGGCGTCCTGTTCCGGCGTGATCGGCTCAACCAGCTCCAGCATCTTCTTCAACAGCTTCACGTCATGCGCGATGGCCGTTTTCAGCTTCGGCAAATCGAAATCAGCGATGTCATACCGGCCCGACACCTTCCGCAGCGCATCCATCAAATCCTGTTCCTCGTCTTGGTTTGGCTCGTAGAGGATAGCTTGGGCGTCGTCGCCGGCGGGGACAAATCCTTCGTCCAATGCCTTCAGGAAACGTTCGTGAACGACGAGCAACCGCCGCACAGTTTCCTTGAAGGCGAACACGGACGATTCGAATCGCTTGAACAACAGGATGCGGATCAACCCCCGCAACGTTGCCCCCGCCCGTTGCAGGCTGGCATACGGCTCGCGCTTCTGTTTCTCGGGCTTGATGTAATGCCAGAGTCCGTACCGGGCATAGGTCAGACAAGGTGGCACAGACATTCCTGTCTGTGGTTCTGGTTCTGGTGGGTGCACAAGATGCACAGGCCGGAATGCCTGTGTCACATTTTCGTATAGCCAATACTCATCCCCACGTAATCGTGCTTTCAGTGGGTTGTCCGCAATGTACTGCACGAATCGCTCATATTGCGCCTCGCTGCGAACGATGTGGTCAAAGGATTCATCCATCCAAAACGTCCCGCTTGTGCCGAGGATGTTGTTGGCGGCGCGCGCGCTTGCGCCTTTGATGCCCTTCATCAACTCGGAAAGCGAATGGCAAGGTGACACAGACATTCTTGTCTGTGGATTGTCTTGCGAGGGTGACACAGACATTCTTGTCTGTGAACGGCTTTGTGTTGAATCACAGGCAGGAATGCCTGTGTCACCTTTTACCAGCGGCTCGATCAACGCGTGAACATGCGTGGGCATGATCACGGCCGCGTGAATTCGCAGCCGTTCGCCATCAAACCGCATCAGACAGTCGCGCACTGCTGCCCTTACATCCGCTCGCGCCAGCGCCCGAGAACCCAAGCCAGCATCGAGCCATTCATCCAGTTGTTTCCCGAAACGTTCGTCGTATTCCTTCCAATCGGCATCCGACCACGGTTGCGGATGATGTTTCAGCCAAAGATCACGCTGTTCTTTCCACGCGCGCAGTTTGTCTTGCGGCAGCGCATCGGCCAGACGAAACGTCACCCAATAAATCGCACCCGCCGTGGTCCAGTGCGGGAGATTGCGCCGAGTGATGGTCACGTCTGAAGGTGACACAGACATTCTTGTCGGTGAATCAGCGGATTCACAGGCAGGAATGCCTGTGCCACCCTTCCCCAAGTACCCGCGCAACTGCTGATAAAGCCCCCGATAGGTGTCTTCAATGCTGTACTCGATGGTCTCCAGCTCCCGTCTCGGAAAATACTGATGCCGGCCGCCGACAATCACGTATGCCCGCTTTCGTCCGTCGAGGTAATCACGGAACTGCGACGGGTCAACCGGCTGGTGCGTCTCGGAATCAAAGCCATACCAGCGCAGGATGTGGTTGCGCGTCCGGCGAATCAGAATGTTGGCCAGTAAATCCGGCAGCTTGCGCTCGCCCTTCTCGATCAGTTTGAAATACTCTTTCAGGTTCGGCGGATCAACCGGCAGGTCGGTCTTGTCGTCTTGATGGAACAACTTGATCTGGTGGTACACGTCCCACGCGCTCTTGTTGCGCGGCGTCGCCGTCAGGAAACAGCACCGCCGCCCCGTACTCAGGAACGCCTCCACCACCTTGTACCGCTGCGTGTCGGGATGCCGGAGATTGTGGCTCTCGTCAATCAACACGAAATCGCGGTCTTTGTAGAGCACGTCCTCCAGCAGCCGGTTGACTGCACCGTCATTGTCCTCGCGCAACATCCCCATCGAAAGCACGCGGGCGTTCAACTGATACACTTCGTTGTACCGCTCCCACATCTCCGTCAACGGCGCCGGGCAAATGATGAGCGACCGGGCATGATCCGTCCGCTCGAAATGCTTCACGATGGCCGCGCCGATGTAACTCTTGCCCAACCCCACCACGTCCGCCACAAACGCACCGCCGAAGTCGCGGATCATCTGCACCGCTTGCCGCACGGCCACTTTCTGGAAATCCGCCAGCTTCTTGGTGATCTCGTCGTTCCAGAGAATGTCCTTGTCGTCCTCGCCTTCGAGCCGGTCGCGCACCAGCGTGTAGAGCGTCTTCATGTACACGTCGTACGGGCGCACTGGAGCGACGGCCCACGACTGCTTCATCTCCTGCATCAACGTCTCGTCGAAGTCCTCCGCTTCCTGCCAGAGTTCATCAAACCACCGGACCAACTCGGCGTGATTGTCGTTGCCCTGCACGACCACGTTCAATTCCGTGTTGTGCGTCACTCCGGACAACGTCAGGTTTGACGACCCGACAATCGCGATGCCTTCCTCATGCCGCTCCACCGGTTTGCCATCGCTGCCATAGACCTTGCCGTAATCGAAGATGTACGCCTTCGCGTGCAACCGGCCCTTGGTATAGACCTTCACCTTGAGCCGTTTCTCCTCGATCATCCGCACCAACGTCGTCACCACCGCCTGCGCTTCATCGGTCTGATCCATCAACTCCATAGCCGACCGGATGTTCTGCGCCGTCTCGCCCGTCATCCACTTCGTGTCTGCTCGCTTCGGATACGTCTCCGCCTCGCGCGCCTCGGCGACCAACTCCAACCGCCGGTACCCTTCCGCGATTTGTTCCAGCGTCTCGCGGTTCGTCGTGTTGCCGATCAACAACCGCAACTCCTTCATCCCGGCCAGCCGCGACGCGATGCTCTCCAGCCCCGACAGGAAAAAGTAGCCGACCGCAAACCGCGCCGCTTCCGTGGACGACAGAATCCGGTTGATGTGATCCACCAGCTTCTGCTTGCGATTATCAATGATGTCGTGGGACATGAGAAAAGTATAAATGCTGAAGGCTGAAGGCTAAAGGTTCTCCTTCGAGCGTTTGTTTATTGTTGTGAAAATAGCGATGAGTTGCCGGGTTTCGTCCAGCAGGTCGGCCATTTGACTGGCAGTCACGACGTTGCTTTCTACCAGCAGTTCAAGCCAATACTCAGTTTCGGCGATTTCTTTGAGGCAGTCGCCCGTTTTGGCGGCGAACTCGGGCTTGGACCGTCCGCGTGAGGCTTCGCGGTAATTCGCACCTACCGATGTTCCCGAACGAAGAACCTGTTTGCCGAGCACTTGCGCGATGGCGTCGTTCTTTGGCAGCTTGGAATACATGCGGATGATGCGTAGTGCAAACTCCTTGGTTCGTAGCTTCAAGTCTTGCGCCTGTTCGTTCATATCGTTTCAGCCTTCAGCCATCAGCTTTTCGCCTTTGCTGATAGTTCGGGGTGGTAGGCACGCAGCCAGTCCTCGACTCGTTTCCGCAACTGGCGGGCGAGCGCAACTGCTTCATCGGCTTCCTTTCTCGTAATCAACCCGGCAATTTCATAGTCACCGGTATTGCGCTTCTTGCGGAAGGCATCCAACTGCGCAACCAGTTTCGTGTCCGCGCCAATCGTATGCACAAGGCTTTGAATCACCCGGAAGTGATGCGCCTCCCGGCTTGGTCGGTAACCGCAGGCGGCCAAGGCTGCAAGGGCACACTGCATGGCGGCCCGGTAGGCAAACATCAACCGCGAGTCGTCGCTGAGGCCAGCCGCCTGACAATCGCGCAGATCCCGGTCGGCCACCGCCAGCAGATTCGCGATCTCTTCCGGGCTGGTCTTATGTTCAATCAGCCACTGCGCCTTCAGCCAATCGCTTAAGCTCATGCTCGCCTCCCACCAGGAACACCTTCGGCGCGTGCAACACCGACGTCACAAAATGTTGTTTCGCCTGACACTTCGCGCGAAACTCCTCTTCCGAATAGACCGACGGATTCACTTCCCGGCTGAGCGTGTTCTGCGCGGACTGCAATGCCGACACCACATCGCCAAAGCTCACGTCACCGATCACCATCACGTCCACGTCACTGTTTGCCCGGCCCGTTCCCTTGGCCAACGAGCCATACACAAACGCCACCGCGATCCGCTCCGCCAACGCCGCCAACGCCTCGCGCAACACATCCGCCACGCCCGCTGTCTTCACCGCCAACGACTTCAACTCGCCGAACACCGGCGACTCCGCGTTGGCTTGGTAATAGACCTGATTGCCCCGCTGCGTCCGCACCAGCAACCCGGCCGCCACCCAGCGCGCCAATTCCCGCTGCACCGTGCCCTGTCCGATCCCCGCCGTGCGCACGATTTGCCGCAGATAAAACGCCTCGTCGGGCCGCGTGAAAAACAACGCCAGCAACGCCCGCTGCGTTTTGCCGAACAATGTCTCGCCGACGCCGATGTTGGATTGCTCTGTACCCATTGCGGGTGCAGTTGTGCCCGATCCGGGTACACCGCGCAAGCGTCGCCTCGCGGTCTTACTGGTCTTTTCCTCGCCTTCCTTCATCCTTTTGCCTTCAGCCTTCAGCCCGTACAGCCGATACACCGCTCCCACTGTGCCACAGACATTCTTGTCTGTGATGGGGCGGATGCACAGGCAGGAATGCCTGTGCCACCCTCCGCCCGCTTCGCCGCCGAAACCTCGGCGATGGCTGATTCCAGTTCGGCCTCCGCCTCGAACGGGTCATTCAGGTAATGCTTTTCCGGTGTCCAGAACATGATGTCCTCCTTGACCGCCTATTTCCCACCTTCCTGCTCCCGCAACCATTGTCGGGCAGCTTCTTCGGCATCCGCGTCCGAAAAGCCGAGAGCCATTATTTCGCGCTTATACTGCTGTACCGCAAATGTGCGACTGAGCTCGCGGTTGGTGACCGGAGTGACTTTCCCGACGTCGTCTTCCATCAGGAAGGTTAGAACGTAAAGTGGCTCAGCCGGGATGCGCTGTGGCGCGTGCTTGTCGGTCTGAAAGTTGGGGATCGGCGGGAGTTCCTTTTCCAGAACTTTCAACAACGGTTCAAAAGCCTGCATGATATTCTGTTGGACGATGGCCGCCGGGATCATACCGGGGTGACACTCATTCCCTTCGGAAACGCTAAAATTCTTGGGTAAGCCCTGTCGTTTGACCGACCAATGATCCGTTGAGGCTAGTTGCTTGAGGACGGCCAGTTTCTCGTCATCGGTACCGGTCAGCGCGTAGGTTTTGCCGGCGACTGCATAGACAAGTCCGGTTCCTTGGTCCACATAGGCCCAAAGGTTCACGACCAATTCATGGTTTTGTGTCTCTCCGCTCATCGCTTCGCCCCCTCCTCCACAATCTTGATCTCCGCCGGCGTCAGCCCGTACAGCCGGTACACCCGCTCGTCGATCTCCCGCTCCCACGCCGATGTGTCAGCCGCCGCGTCCGCACGCTTCGCCGCGAGGATGCGTTTCACCAGCGATGCAATCGCGTCGCGGTGGTCTTGAGGGGTTTTAGGCAGCGGAAAGGCAGCAAGCTCGTTGACCTTGAATTGTGGAAACGTTCCGCGCTGCATCTTTCCAAATTTGTGAATGAACCACCACGAGATCAACCGGGAGTTTAGTACACCGAGAACGTACTCCGGGTTTTCGCGGATATTGATGATGTTCATCGAGTTCAGATCGTTCAACGCTGTCTCATCAGTCAGACATGCATGAATACAGTACGGCGGCTTATTCGGAATCTGGCGAACCAGAATGCGTTTTGTCGAGTACAACCGAAAATCCCGACGAGGAGCGGCTAGGTTGTCGCCATACTTGAGATATTCCCCACTCCACCCCAAGTAGTATCGGCAAACGTCTTTCCCGTCCAAGTACTTCAAGTAGGACTTGTCCATCTTCCGCGTCGAGTGGTAGACGCGGTTCTCTTTCATGGCATCCGTCTGGGGCGGTATACCGCAGCCGATTTCGTACGCCTTCAAACCAGCGCGAACGTCGGCAAACTGGGACAAAGGAAAAGAAGCGTTCTCTATCTTTTGGATCAAACTTGCCACGCCCCCGGACTTGAATGCCTCGATATTGATGATGAAATCTCGTTGTTTCAGGAAAAACTCGCAGGACGCTTCCTTGATGAAGTTCAAGTTTTCTGTGTACTCGTAGAGCCGAATATGCCGGTGGCTATCGCAATTTCGGAAGAGGATGATCGAACTGTCCACGTCTGCACTTTCAAACACGCGCGCATAGAAGTTGACGATTGTGATGTCCGACTTTCCGAGGACGAACTTCCGCATGGCCTTATTCGTATTGATGGTAAGCCAGTTGTTCGGCGTGATGAAGCTGAGGCAACCACCGGGCTGGAGTAACCTTGCCCCCCTCTCCACAAACAGCGGATACAGATTAACTTGATATTCTGCCAGTTCGTAATGCTGGTAGAAGTAGTTCTTAGCGTCGGCTGTCAGTCCCTTCTTTTTGCTCTCCCGTGCGAAGATGTAAGGCGGATTGCCAATCATGATGTTAAATCCGTCCTGTATTCCAAACATCCATTCCGGGTCGAAGAAGTCGGCGGAGGCGTTTTGGTCGTAGGGATTCCAGTTGGCCAGCTTCTCGGTCGTCTCGCGGGCGAAGCCGTCGGCGCGGAGCAACTCGCTGATTTCGGCGCGGAGTTTGGCGTCCTGCTCCCGGCACCGGGCTTTCGTCGCCGGGGTGCGGGCGGTGAAGTGGCGCTCGCGCACGCGGCGCAGTTCGGCTTCCTTGGCGTCAATCTGCGGGTTGCGGAGCATCTGTTGCGCGGGTTTCTCGATCCCGATCAGCGTGTTGGCGGCGACGAACTTGGTTTCGAGGTTCGGCAGCGGACGGATGCCGAGATTCCAGTGTGGCACAGGCATTCTTGCCTGTGGTTGGCTTGGTTGTTCCAATTCAGAAGCACAGACAGGAATGTCTGTGTCACTTTCCACCTTCTGATCCACGATCAGGGAGATGAAGAAGCGCATTTTGGCGATCTGGACGGCGATGGGCTGGATGTCCACGCCGTAGATGCAGTTCTCGATCAGGTAGAGCTTGCGCCCGTAATCGAGTTCGTTCGCCGCAAACGCCTGCTCGATGTCGGCCAGCGTCTTTTCCCGCACGGTGGCATCCGGTATCTCGCTGGCTTTGGCGATCTGTTGCTGTTTCCACTGTTCGTTGTGCGGGTCGAGTTTGCCGAGGATGAACACCAGCTTGTGCAGCAGGCCCATCGGGAACGCCCCCGACCCGCAAGCCGGGTCGAGCGCCTTCAGATTATCAATCGCCGCAATCAGCGTCTTCACCTCTGCCGGGCTGAACTGGTGCGGTTCATCGTTGTAGGCGAAGAGATGCCGGAGCTTCTTTTCAAGGGTGGCACAGACATTCTTGTCTGTGGCCGTTGCGCTCGTGCCACATTGGGCAACAGACAAGAATGTCTGTTCCACTTTTGTTTTCAGATACGCCAGCAGCGCCTCGTCCACCATGTAGTCCACGATCTCGCGCGGGGTGTAGAAGCTGCCGGTCTGTTTGCGGGCGGTGGTCGCCGTTTCTGGATTGTACGCCGCCAGCAGGTTCTCGAACACCTTGCCGGACAACTCCGGGTCGAGCGCGACCTCCTGATCGAGCGGCGTGTTTTCCGTGATGGTGAACTTGTACCGGCCAAACGTGTGGATCAGCCCGCGCACCGTCGCTTGCCGGTAGCGTTTCTCGCCGTAAGCCGCCGACAAATCCACCGTGCGCTCATCGCCGAAGAACAAAAAGTCCGGCACCGACAGCGGGTTCTTGGGATGATCCGAGAAGCCGTCAATCCGCACATCGGGCAGGTTTTCCTCGGCCCGGTACACCTTGTCGAGGCACTCGAACAGGCCGCCGTTGAGGAACGGGATGCCGCGCATCAGCTCCAGAAACGCTTTCGGGTCGGTGAAGTAGTCTTCGTACCGGTACAGGTTGGTGATGCCCCGGTGCGGGTCGCGGCCCTGCGCGTTGCGTTTGCGGAACTCGCGTTTGCCCATCTCCTGATTGAGCGTGGCGAAAAACAGATTTTGGAGAATGGCCTTGTAGTAGGTGGAGTGTGACACAGACATTCTTGTCTGTGATTCATGTGATTCAGTGGATGCACAGGCAGGAATGCCTGTGCCACCATCAAAATTCTTCAAAAGTTTGGCAAGCGCACGCGAGTCAAACAACTCCCCCGGTATCAGCCCCTTCTCCTTCACGAACCAGCAGAAGATCAGCCGGGTGATGAGCCGGATGAGGCTCTGCGCCTTGTAAACGTTGAGGTCTTTGGTGCCGGGCGGCACGGGGAAGACGACATGGTCGCACGCCCAGAAGTACCAGTTGGCGATCTCGGCGTAGAAATCCTTCGTGACTTTCTCGACATCGAACGCCGCGTCGTGCTGCTCCTGAATCGTCAGCGGCGACCGGTCCGCCCCGATCTCCTCCAGATTCAGCAGCGCAATCCGCTCGCTCGCCGTGCGCAGCCCGTCGCCCGGCACGACCGTGATCCGCCGAAACAACTGCCGGCGTTCGACGGCCTTGTCGTATTTGACGTTGAGGAAATGCCAGCGGTCTTGCGTCTTGTTGGAGAACACGAACAGCGCGTACGGATGCTCCCGCAACAGGCGCGACACCACCGGCCGTTCCGCGCCGAGCAGCAGCCGGTCGGAGGCCAACCGACCGTAGATCACATGGAAATCGTTATTCTCGCCCCCACCGGCAAACAGTACCGGGTCTTCCGCCAATGCCTGCGCCGCCGAATCCGTCCATCCCCGTCGCGACAACGGCTCATTCACCCGCTGGTAATTCAGTTCCGACCAGAACAGTTGCTTCAGCGGCTCGATCCCGCGCAACCCCTTGAGCAAATCCAACACCTGCTGTTGTCGTTCCGGTCTAGCCATGCCGCGCAGTCTAGTTCGTCAGCGCGCCTTCAACAAGCACCGGGACCAGGACTTACCGGCGTTTGCGGCGAACGCCTTCTTTGATCCGTTGGATGTGGCCGCGACCGAGACCTTTGACTTCACAGCCGAGTTCGAAGAGCTGCCGGATCTTGTCATCGTCGAGGATGCCGTAGCAGTCCACGACCGCGATCGGGCCGCCCGCCCATTTGACGATGTCGGCAGGCTGGAGTTGCAGATACGGCTCGTGCGGCACCGCCAGCACGAGGGCTTCGACGCCTTTGAGCGCGGTGCGGAGGTCTTTCTGGACGCGAATATTCTTCAATTCCTCCTGGCTGCGGAAGAACCGCGCCCACGAGTGGCCGGGCGCGGGATAGGTGTCCTGATTTTCGAGTTCGTACCAGTGCTCCACGTACGGATCGTGGACGCGCAGGTCGGCGCCCATCTCGGTGAGTTTGCGGACGACGATTTCGCTGCCGGAATACCGGGTATCGCCCACGTCCTGCCGGTAACTCGCGCCGGCCAGCAGCACTTCCGCCCCGGCGATGTACCGGCCCATGTTGCGGAGCGCGTCGCGCACCAGTTCGGCGACGTGCAACGCGCGCGTGTCGTTCACGTCAATCGCCGTCGGGGTGATCTTGAACACGCTGTCGCCGTCCTCGAAGCCGAGGATGTGCCGGTAGGCCCAGTAACCGAGGCCGCCGTCTTTGGGCAGGCAATACCCGCCGATGCCGGGGCCGGGGAAGATGATGTTCGAGTGGGTCGGGCGCATCTTGATGGCTTTGATGACCTTGATGAGGTCCACGCCGTTGCGCTCGGCGAACAAGCTCCATTCGTTGAGGAACGCGAGGATCGTCGCCCGGTAGGAGTTCTCGACAATCTTGGTCGTCTCCGACTCGATGGGCCGGTCCATCACGGTCAACGGGAACTGCTCGGTGTTGAGCACTTCGCGCAAAAACTTCTCGACCCGTTTCCGCGCGGTCTCGTTGCAGCCGGAGCAGACCCGCCAGAAATCCCGGATGCTGGCGACGTATTCGCGGCCCGGCATCACCCGCTCGAAACTGTGCGCGAGCAGCGGCTCGGACTTGATTCCGCGCGCCGCAAACGCCTTCTTCAGAATCGGCCACGCCACGAACTCGGTCGTGCCGGGCGCGACGGTCGTTTCGATCAGCACGAGACATTGGGCCGGGATCTTCTGGCCGATGGTGCGCATCGTCGCTTCGAGCGCCGCCATGTCGGCCTCGCCGGAGCGCATGTTGCCGAGGTCGCGCTTGGCGTAATCGCATTGCACGTCCACAATCACGCAATCGGCCAACTGCAGGCAGTCGCTGTTGAACGTGGCCACGAGCGTCTTCTTCTCATTGACGGTCCGGCGGATGATCCGGTCCACTTCCGGGTCTTCCGCCTTGACCGGCGAGACGCCGCGGTTGAGCAACGGGATTTTCCAGTAACTGCGGGTGCTCGGCCGTTGGCAGCCGATGACGAACTTGCTGGGCTGGCCGGTTTTCTTGTTCGTCGTGTCGGCCACAATCGCCGCCATCACCGCGCCGACAAAGCCGACGCCCATCACCACGACCACTTCCTGTCCCCGGCCGCGCGCCGCCGCGGCCAGTTTCTCCAGCCGCGCCAGCTCCGGCCCGTACTCGGCCGGCTGCGGCAACGGAAATTCCTCGCCCGCCGGACTCACCGATACCTTGATTTCGCTTTGGCTCATGGCTCGTTCCTTTCTACAGCAACACCGCCTGGTTTCGCCGCACCGATTCCACCACCGCCAGCGTCATCCGCGCGCTGGCCACAATTTCCTCGAACGGGATCGGCATCGGGCCGCCCGTTTTCACCGCCACGACAAACCGCCGGACCGCCTCCGCCTGGCCCTTTTCGCGCACGTCGTCCACCACCACGTGCCGGCCGCCGCCGAAGATTTCAACATGTTCCTTCGCCAGCCCGGCATCGGTCACAGTGAAATAATCCACACTGCCCACCGACCCGTCGGCAAACCGGACCGCGACCTGCACGTTGTCGCCGCCAAACCCCTGCGCAAACACCGAGACCGGCCGCGCTTTGGTGGCGAACTGGAGGAAGTCCACAAAATGGCAGACCTCGCCGAGAACACGGCCGCCGCCGACGGCCGGATCGTTCACCCAATGATGGGCCGGCAACGGCTGCACGCTGACCCGGTAACGCATCACCACCGGCCCCGCCGGCAGTTTCTGCGCCCACGCCGCGAACCGGCGGTTGAACCCGACCATCAACCGGTCGCTGCCGGCCTGCAAAATCTCGTCGAGTTCCTCCTGCCGGAGACACAACGGTTTTTCGCACCACACGGTCTTGCCGGCCCGCAACGCCGCCGCGACAATCTCCGCGTGCAGATTGTGCCGCGTGGCCACCACCACCGTGTTCACGTCCTTGTCGGCAATCACCGCCCGCCAATCCGTCGTGCACCCGGCAAAGCCGAATTTCTCCTGCGCCTTCTTCGCGTGCGCCCCGGTCGCCGTGCAGACGGTGTGCAACGTCACGTCCTTGTGGCGCTTGAACTCCGGCAACAACACGCCCTGCGCATAGTGCCCGGCGCCGATCACGCCGAGACAGATTGAGGACGGACGACCGACGACCGAAGTCCGAACTGCCTTTTCGGTTTTCTGTCCTCGGTCTTCCGTCTTCGGATACTCAATCACCACGCCCCCGGTCAGTTCGTAGGCCCGCGCCGCGTCATCAATTTTCAGCCGGTGCGCGATCAGCGGCGCGATGTTCACCTTGCCGTCGGCGAGCAACTGGAGGAACGCGGCCATGTTCCGTTGTTCCGTCCAGCGGACGTAGCCGACCGGATAATCCACGCCGTGTTCCTCGTATTGCGGGTCGTACCGGCCCGGCCCGTAACTGCGGCTGAGGCGAAGCTCCAGTTCCTTGCGGTAAAAAATCTCGCGCGGCACCTCCATGCCGGTCACGCCGACCAACACCACCCGGCCCCGGTCCCGGCAAAGCTGCGCCGCCAATTCCAGTGGTTCATTCGAGTCCGTCGCCGCCGCGATGATCACCGCGTCCGCCGCATCCGGCCGTGGTGCTGCCAAGCCGGCCATCGTCACGGCCGGATCGCTGCCCGACACCCGGCAACCTGCCGCCTGCAGGATCTGGACCGTCAACTGCCCAATCAACCCCAAGCCGATCACTGCCACGTGCTCGCCGAGGCGCGCGTCGGCCTGCCGGACCGCATGCAACGCAATCGCGCCGAGCGTCGTGAACGCCGCGTGGGCCAAGTCCACCCCGTCCGGTAGCTTGGCACACAAGTTCACCGGCACCGACACGACTTCCGCATGACTCGCGTAATCCTGACCGGCGCACGCCACCCGGTCGCCGACAGCAAATCCGGTCACACCTTCCCCGACTTCGATCACCGTACCGGCGCAGGAGTAGCCGAGCGCCTTCCATTCCTCGAGTCGGGATTGGACTTTGTGGAGGGCGGCGCCGACGCCTTCGCGTTTGACGGTGGCGAACACTTGTTTGACGAGGTCCGGTCGTTGCCGGGCTTTGCCGAGCAGCGACGCCTGGCCAAGCGCGACGGTGGCGCGTTCCGTGCCGGCGCTGACGACCGAGAACGCATTTTGCACGAGCAACCGGCCTGATGCCGTCCGCGGGGCCGGCACGTCCACGACCTGGATCGCGCCGCTTTTGAAATCCTGGATGAGTTGTTTCATCAGGCCGGCGCGAGTTTACCGGACTCGGGCGCGAGAAGCAATCGCCGAGACCGCGGCGGCAGCGGGATGCCCCAACGTTACACCTTCGTTTTGAACTGTTCGCCGGGTTTGACGCTGGTGACGAAGGCGGCGAGCAGTTCGCTGATCTGCCGCAGGTCGCGCAGGTGGATCATCTCGACCGGCGAATGCATGTACCGGTTGGGCAGGCTCACCAACGCGCTGGGGATGCCGCCCCGGGTCCAGAAAATGGCGTCGGTGTCGGTGCCGCTCGTGCCGGAGACCGCTTCCCACTGGAGCGGGATTTTGGCTTTCTTCGCGACTTCGCGGAGCCGGGCCGACACTTCCGGGTGGTTCGGGCCGCCGCGCGTGATGGCCGGGCCGCGGCCGAGCTGGACGTCGCCGTGTTGTTCCTTGCTGAGGCCGGGCACGTCGGTCGCGTGGGTCACGTCCACGCAAATCGCCACGTCGGGCTTCAGCGAGTAGGCAATCTGGCGCGCGCCGAACAGGCCGACTTCTTCCTGAACGTTGGACACGGCGCAGACTTCGGCGGCGATTTTCTTGTGGCCCTGTTTGAGCAACCGCAAGGTCTCGATGGCCGCGAAGGTGCCGATCCGGTTGTCGAATCCGCGCGCGATGGCGATCTCGCCTCGCAACAACTCAAACTCGTCCACCAACGTGATGGGGTCGCCGACGTGAACCAGTTTTTCGGCTTCCTTTTTGGTCGCGCAGCCGATGTCCACGTACAACTCGTGCAACTTGGGCGGCTTCGGTTCGCCGTCGCCCTTCTGCAAATGCGGGGCCGTCGTGCCGACCACGCCGCGCACGGGGCCGGTGGCCGTGTGAATGGTGACACGCTGGGCTTTGGTGATAGCGGGATCAACGCCCCCGATGCGGCGCAGGTAAATGAAGCCTTTGTCGTTGATGAAATTGACCATCAACCCGATTTCGTCGGCGTGCCCGGACAGCATGATGCGGGGCGAACCGCCCTTGTTCAGGACGGCGACGGCGTTGCCGTAGGCGTCGGTGAACGTTTCGTCGGCGAATTGCCGGGCGTAGTCGAGCCAGACGCGCTGGCCGGGCGCCTCAAAGCCGCTGGGGCTGGGGGTGTTGACGAGTTGCCGCAAGAAGTCGAGAGAAGTTTTTTCCATGCCGGCCATGCTAGTGCAAGCCGCGCGACCGGTCACGCCGATAATTTGCTTCTCAAGCGCCCGCCGTTGCATACAATCCGCGGCATGGCGAGGACGCGGCAACCAGCACCGGTCGCGCTGACGGTGGCCGGCTCGGACAGCGGCGGCGGCGCGGGGATTCAGGCGGATTTGAAAACCTTTCACGCGCTCGGCGTGTTCGGCACCTCGGCGATCACGTGCATCACGGCGCAAAACCCCGACCGGGTCAGCGCGATCCAGCCGATCAAACCCGGCATCGTCGCCGCGCAAATGGACCGGATTTTCGAGGCATTCCCCGTGGGCGGGGCAAAGACCGGGATGCTCTACGACGCGGCGATCATCGAAGCGGTGGCCGACGGGTTTGCCCGACGAAAGTTCCGGCCGCTGGTGGTGGACCCGGTGATGGTGGCGAGCAGCGGGGCGCTGTTGTTGAAACGCGACGCCATCGCCGCGTTGACGCGCCGGTTGTTGCCACTGGCGGCGGTGGTGACGCCGAATCTGGCGGAGGCGGAAGTGTTGTGTGGCCGGCGGATCCAATCCTTGCCGGGGTTGCGCGACGCGGCGCGTGAGTTGGCCGACCGGTTCGGCGTGCCGGTGTTGGTGAAAGGCGGGCATCTGAAGGCGAATCATCCTTCCAGTGCCCCGGAGCGGCTGGCAACCCTTCGGGCGGCCAGCCCGACAACGGCCTTTGTCGGGCACGAAGCCCGCAGGGGTTCGCGCCGCATCCTGGACGAATTGCGCGCGGTGGACGTGCTCTACGAGGGCCGGCAATTCCACGAGGTCAGCGCGCCGGTGGTGCGCGGGATCAAAACGCACGGGACCGGCTGCACGTTTTCGGCGGCGATTGCGGCGAATCTCGCGCTGGGTCGTGAACTCGTGCCGGCCATTCGCGCGGCGAAGAAGTTCGTTTCGGCGGCCATTCGCCACGCGCTCCGCATTGGAAAATACCGGCCGCTCCGAATATGAAACGACCCTTGACCGGGTTGGCGGTGGTGTTCGCGGCCGGAATTTTTGCCGGGTCGCTCGGCGATTGGCCGCTCGCCACGTTGTATCTGATCGCCGCCGGGGTGCTGGCGGTTTTCCTATTGCTCTACCGGCGCGGCGACTCACTGACACCGTTGCTGGCGTTTGTGTTTGTGGCCGGGGCGGTGTCGTACCGGCACGCGACGGCGCATCTGCCGCCGCATCATCTGGCGCGGTTGTTGCCGGGGCGCGACCAGAACGCGACGTTGCGCGGGGTCATCATCAGCGACACCGGGTATCGCGAGGAAGCGGAGGACGAGGACGATCGGCTGAGTTTTCGGTTGGCGGTGGACGCGGTGCAACGCAACGGCGCGTGGCTACCGGCGACGGGACAGGTGTACGTGTTTGTCAGCGCGGCGCGGCCGGCCGAATCGTTGCGGTACGGCGACCGGATTGAATGCACGGCGTTGTTGCGGGTGCCGCCGGTGGCGCGGAATCCGGGGACGTTCGATTGGCGGCGGTGGCTCCACCGGCACAACATCTATTTCACCGCCACGCTCCGGCAGGCGGATGCGTGCCGGGTGTTGGAGCGCGACCGGGGCCGCCGGCTGATCGCGCTGTCGTTGCGGTTGCGGGAACGATTCGAACGGGCGTTGCGGCGGGGCTTGGAAAACGAGCCGAAACTGGCCGGGGTGCTGGCCGGGATGGTGATCGGCGCGCGCGCGGAGATTCCGCCGGACACATACGCGACGTTTCAACATACCGGCGTGTTCCATGTGTTCGCGATTTCGGGATTGCACGTGGGGTTTGTGGCGGCGGTGGTGTTGGTGGCGTTGCGGCTGGTGCGGGTGCCGCGGCGGTGGACGGCGGTGGCGGCGATTCCGTTGTTGGTGTTGTACGTGTTCGCGACCGGGGCGCGGCCCGGCGCGACGCGGGCGTTGGTGATGGTCTGCGTGTGGTTGATCGGCGGCCTGCTGGTGCGTCCCACGGATTTGCTGAACACGCTGGCGGCGGCGGCGCTGGTGATTCTGGCGTGGGACCCGGCGCAGTTGTTTGACGGCGGGTTTTTGCTGTCGTTTGCCGCCGTGGGATCGTTGATTTTGCTGGTGCCGGCTATTGCACCGCGGCTGCGGGCGTGGACGGCGCCGGATCCGTTTTTGCCGCGACCGCTGCGGTCCCGCTGGTCGCTGGCGCTGGATAAGGTTCGGGTGCGGTTTGTGCAACTGGTGAGTTGTTCGCTGGCGGTGTCGGTGGGGTTGTTGCCGTTGATGGCGGTGTATTTCAATTTGTTCACGCCGGTCAGTGTGGTGGCGAATCTGTGGGTGATTCCGTTGTTGGGGTTGATCATTCCGGTCGGGATGGTGGCGATGGCGGCCGACGCGGTGTGGCCGTGGTTGACGCTGACGTTGAACAACGCGAACTACTTTCTGCTCGGCGCGATGGTGCGCGGCGTCGAATGGCTCGGCGCGTTGCCGTGGGGTCATTGGTTTGTGCAATCGCCGCCGGCCTGGTGGGTGGCGGCGTTTTACGCGGCGGGTCTGGTCTGGCTGAAGATCGGCCGGTGGTGGTGGCCGGTCGCGGCGGCAGCGCTGTTGAGTCTCGCGTTTTGGGGCGGCAACCGAACGGCGGTGGACGTGACGGTGCTCGATTTGAATCAGGGCACCGTGGTCTTTCTCGATCTGCCGGGCGAACGGCATGATGTGTTGATTGACGGCGGCACGCGGTGGAACGCGGAGCAGCAAATCGTGCCCTTTTTGCGGAGCCGGGGCGTGGATCGGTTGGCGGCGGTGGTGGTGACGCGCGGCGACAAGGCGCACGTTGAAGGCGTGGCGGAGTTGGCCCGGCAAATTCCCGTCGGCGAAGTCGTGCACAGCGGGCTGCCAACCCGGTCGAAGTACTATGAGCAATGGCTGGCGGACATGAAAACGCTTGCGGTGCCGTTGCGAACCGTGCGGGCGGGGGCAACGTGGGAGTTGGGCAGGGATATTCGGTTGCGGGTGTTGCATCCGGGCGCGCAACCGTTGTCGGGCCGCAGCGAGGACAACACGGCGGTGCTGATGCTGGAGGCCGGTCCGCAACGGGTGTTGTTGCTGGGCGACGCCAGCGAGGCGGTGGCGCGGCACCTGTTGCATCAACAAGCAGACGTGCGCGCGCCGGTGCTGGTCAAAGGCGAACACACGCGGGATGTGGCGCCATTGTTGGAGTTGGCCGTGACGGCGCGGGCGGCCACAGTGGTGCACGCGGTCAACACCTGGCCCAGCCGGCGGTATCCGCGCCGGGAGTTTGGCGAGGCGTTGCGCGGGCGCGGGATCGAGTATTACCGGACCGATGAGGCGGGGGCGGTGACCATTCGGTTGAATCGCGATACGTTCACGGTGGAACCATGGCTTCGATAGTGGCAGTCACAGGGGCGACCGGCTTTGTGGGCCGGGAAGTGGTCCGGCAGTTTCAGGCGGCCGGTGGGGAGGTGCGGCCGGTGGGGCGCGATTGGTCGGCGCTGCCGGCGGCGGATTGCGTGGTGCATCTGGTCGGCATCATCATCGAGCGCGGCCCGAACACGTTTGACCGGGTGCACGTCGAGTTGACGCGGCGCGTGGTGGACGCGACCCGGCGGGCGGGGATCAAGCGGTACCTGCACATGAGCGCGCTCGGCACCCGGCCGAACGCCGTCAGCCGGTATCACCAGACGAAATGGGCGGCGGAGGAAATCGTGCGGCAGAGCGGGCTGGCGTGGACGATTTTTCGGCCGTCGGTGATTTACGGGCCGGGCGACAAATCCATCAATGTGCTGGCGAACGTGGTGCGGCGGCTGCCGGTGGTGCCGGTGCTGGGGGACGGTGAGGGGAAGATTCAGCCGGTGGCGGTGGAGGTGGTGGCGCGGGAGTTTGTCCGGGCGGCGGGCGACACCGGCAGCGTCGGGAAGACGTTCGAGTTGTGCGGGCCGGTGGCGCTGACGTGGAACGAGTTGTACGACGAGTTGCAGCAGGTGCTCGGCACGCGGAAGCCGAAGGTGCATTTGCCGGTGCCGGTCGCGCGGGCGGTGGCGGCGGTGTTTGAGAAATTGTTGCGGAATCCGCCGTTCACGCGGGACCAGTTGCGGATGCTGGGCGAGGACAACATCGGCGACCCGTATCCGGCGGGTCAGGAATCGTTGGCGGCGGGGCTGCGCCGGTATCTGTGCTGAAAAACGAAGCGGGGAATCCCGGTGGGATTCCCCGCAATCGGTTGTGCCGCAAACTATTCCACTTTGGGAGAGGCTTCTTTTGTTGCGGGTTTCTTCGGCGGTGGCGGGCCGATCTTCTTGCAGACGTTCTTGCCGTCCTGCTCGACGTACTGGGCCTGCACTTTGTCGCCCACTTTCAGGTCGGCCACAGTGGCGCCTTCCTTCTTGTCGGCGGTCGCGACCTTGGTCTTCGCGTTGCACACGAGGACAACTGATTCGCCCTTGGTGTTTTTCACCGTGACGGAATCACCCTCGATTTTCTCGATGGTGCCGGTGACTTGATGCGGGGCGGGACCTTTGGCCTTCGCGGCTTTGGCTTGTTGAGCCTGGGCGGGAACGGCGAGCGCAAGCGCGAGCGCAGCGGCTGCGGCGGTGAACAGATGCTTTCTCATGGGTTCGTCTCTCCTCTGTTGGGTTAAGGTTTCTGTTTGTGACCTTGGGCGGTGTGTAGCGGAACATTTGTTCCCGGTCAAGCCATTTTCGGCGCGTCTTGGTTGACCGTTGCAGTTTCCTGCGGTCCCGGATAAGATGTGCCGCAGCGATATGTTTACCGGGCGAACATTGGCGGAAGGATTGTGGCCGATTGCGGGTTTGACCGCCGTGGTTGCCGCCGCGCTTTATTGCCGGTGGTGGCCGGTGGCGGCGGGTGCCGGGGTGTTGTTGGTTTTCACCGTCTTTTTTTTCCGCGATCCCGACCGTGTCATCCCGTCCGATCCGCAGGCGATTGTGGCGCCGGCCGACGGTCGGATTGTGGAAATCAAATCCACCGGCGCCGGCACGATGGTGGCGATATTCCTGTCGGTGTTCAACGTGCATGTCCAGCGCGCGCCGGTGGCGGGCACGATCCGGTCGGTGCAGTATCAACCGGGCAAGTTTTTCGATGCCCGCAATCCGCAGGCGGGAGCGGTCAACGAACGCCGGTGTGTCACGATTGAAAGCGATGATGGCGCGCGGGCGGAGGTGCGCCAGATTGCCGGCACGATTGCGCGGCGGATTGTCGGCTGGGTGGGCGAGGGCGCGCGGGTGGCCAAAGGCGACCGGCTGGGGATGATCCGGTTTGGGTCGCGGGTGGAGTTGTACCTGCCGGCGGGGGTGGAGATGGTGGCGCACGTGGGGCAGGCCGTCACGGGGGGGGAAACGATTGTTGCCCGAAGAAAATAACGCCGACGCCGGCAAGGTCCAAATCTACTTTCTGCCGAATCTGTTGACGGCCGGCAATTTGGCCTGCGGGTTTTTCGCGTTGACGTGGATTTTCAAGTATCAGCAGGGGACTGACTTTGAACCGATCCGTGTCGCCATTCGGTTGATTTTGGCGGCGTTCGTGTTTGATTTTTTCGACGGCCGGATTGCGCGGCTGGCGCACAAGCAATCGCAGTTTGGCCGGGAGTTTGATTCGTTGGCCGACATTGTGAGTTTTGGCGTTGCGCCGGCGTTTTTGGTGTATCGGATTGTGCTGGTTCAGTTTGAGCGGACGGGTTGGTTCGTGGCGGCGATGTATCTTGTGTGCGCGGGGATCCGGCTGGCGCGGTTCAACGTGCTCAGCAGCCGGCCGGGGCCGAGTCACGGCAAGGAGTTCATCGGTTTTCCGACGCCGTCGGCGGCGGCGTTGGTGGTGAGCATGACGATGTTTATCATGTGGCTGGCCGGTCACGATCAACAGCTCGGCGCGTCGCGCTGGGTGTTGCCGGCATTGATGATCCTGCTGTCGGTGTTGATGGTCAGCGACGTGCGGTATCCGACGTTCAAGGACATTGATTGGACGCTGCAACGGTCTGTCGCGGCGTTTGCGGCGGTGGTGCTGGTGGCGTTGCTGCTGGCGCTGAGTTTCGAGGTGGCGCTGGCCGGTGTGTTTGTGGCGTACCTGTTGTATGGTCTGGTCCGGCCCTGGGTGAGCCGGCGGTTCCGCCGGGAGATCGAGGACGAAGACAACACCGACTGACCGGCCATGTCACCGACAGCACTGCTCACGTCGTTCGCGGCCGGGATGGCTTGCGGTTTTGTGGTGTCGATCCCGGTCGGGCCGGTGAACCTGGCGGTCATCAACACCGCGCTGCAACGCGGTTTTCTTCGGGCATTTTTGGTGGGTCTGGGGGCGATCGCGGCGGAGACGGTGTATGCCACGGCCTCGTTGGCGGGGCATTCGACGATCGGGGAATGGCCGGTCGCGCGGTATCTGTTGCGGGTGACGGCGGTGGTGGTGATTGCGGGGGTCGGCCTCCGCGCGCTGCGGTTCAAGGAGGAACGGGCGGAAGCCGCCGATGCCGCGACCGTCCAACGCGCGGACCAGCGCTGGCATCATCCCCGGGCCTTTATGTTCGGATTTTTCCTGACCATTTCCAACCTGATGCTCGTCGTCCTTTGGGCGACGCTGGCGGCGGTGCTGTTTGCCCACGACTGGGTGCAACCGGAGCTGCCGAGCCGGGCGGCTTGCGCGGCCGGGGTGTTGGCGGGCGGGTCGCTGTGGTTTTTGTTGCTGGCGCACTTCGTGGCGCATGCCCACCGGCGCGTGTCGCCGCGGACGTTGACGCTGCTGGTCCGGGCCTGCGGCGTCGTGTTTCTCGGGTGCGCCGCGTTGCTGGCGTATCACCTATGAGCATCCGCGCGTCCATCCGCTCGCGGGTCCGGCGGTTGCTGGAGAAGAACCGGGCGGCGCAATTCGTCTATCTGACGGTGCAGGGGTTTGTGGACAATCGTTGCCCCGCGCGGGCGGCGGGGCTCGCCTACACGACATTGCTGGCGCTGGTGCCGTTGCTGGCCGTTGTGTTTGCGTTTTCCAAGAGCCTGTTGAAAGAGTCCAGCGTCAAGGTCGCGCCGGTGGTGCTCGACAAGCTCCTCGAGTACATCGCGCCCGGCCAGGTGGAGGTCGCCGCCGCCGCCCGGCAGGAGACGATTGAGAAAATCCAATCCTTCATCGGCAACATCGAGGCCGGGGCGCTTGGCACCATCGGCACGCTGGCGTTGCTGCTCGTTGCCATCCGCCTGTTGATGACCATCGAGCAGGCGTTCAACGATATCTGGGGCATCGCCCAGGGCCGGTCGGTCTGGCGGCGCGTGGTGTACTACTGGACCGCGCTCACGCTCGGCCCGGTCCTGCTGATCGGGGCCGTCGCGGTGACCGGCACGACGGAGTTTGCCGGGCTGACCGGACGGTTGCGCGCCCTGCCCGGCGCTGAAAAATTTCTGTTGAAGCTCCTGCCGTTTGTCCTGCTCTGGGGCGGGTTCACCTTTCTTTATGCGGCGCTGCCCAACACCGCCGTTCGGTTCCGGGCCGCGCTGATGGGCGGCATCGTCGGCGGCTCGCTCTGGCAAATCAACAACCTCCTCAACGCGATGTATGTGTCCCGGGTGGTCACCTACAGCAAAATCTACGGCGGCCTCGGCATCATCCCGGTGTTTCTGGTCGGGCTCTACTGCGCGTGGCTGATCGTGTTGTTCGGCGCCCAGGTTTCCTGCGCCGCGCAGAATGCCCGGGCCTGTTTCCAGCAGCGTGCCGGCAACCAACTGGACCAACTCGCCCGCGAACGCCTCGCCTGCCAGGTCGTCCTCGCCGCCTGCCAGCGCTTTCTCAACAGCCAACCGGCCCCCACCACCGAGGAACTCGCCGCCACACTCGCCGCCGCCCCGCAATTGCTCAACCGCCTCGTCCACCGGCTCGCGGAAGGCGGCATCCTCGTGGCGGCCGGCGGCCTCGTGCCGGCGCGCCCGCCGGAAAACATCACGCTGGCCGACGTGTTGCATGTCCTGCGCACCGGTCCCGGCCCCGGTGCCGCCGGTGCCGATGCCGACCGGGTCGGCCAACTGTTGGCTGCACTGCAAGCCGCCGAGCGCGCGGCCCCCGCCAATCTCAATTTTCGCGAGATTCTCCAATCCTCCCGCGGGTCAACGGATTGACCGGCCGCCCTCGCGCCGCCCATTTCGCCAGTGATTGACCGGCGTCAACACTCCCGGCCCGGCGACCGTCTATCTTCCCGCTTGATGAAACCGACGGAAATCTTGATGGCGGAACACCGGGTGATCGAACAGGTGTTGCAGGTGTTGGAACAAATGGCCGGGCAGGCCGCGCGGACCGGGACGCTGGATCAGAAGGACGCCGGCAACGCGGTGGAGTTCTTCCGCATGTTTGCCGACCGGTGCCACCACGGGAAGGAAGAGGCGCAACTGTTCCCGGCGATGGAGGCGAAGGGTTTCCCGCGCCACGGCGGGCCGACCGGGGTGATGATGGCCGAGCACGAGTTTGGCCGGGCGCGCGTGCGCGGGATGGCGGCGGCAGCGCAAAAAGGTGCCGCTGGCGAGTTCGCGGCAGAAGCCCGGCAGTTCATTGAGATGCTCCGGGAACACATTCAGAAGGAAGACCACTGCCTGTTTGCGATGGCCGACCAGGCGTTCACGCCGGCAGATCAGGAGCGGTTGCTGGCGGCATTTGAGAAGGTCGAGGCCGAAGACATGGGGGCCGGCACGCACGAGAAGTTTCTGAAGCTGGCGGATGAGTTGGCGGACAAGTATGGCGTGGCCAAGGCCCCGGCAGGCGCGGCGGGACATCATTGTTGTCATCATTGAGGAGAAGAAAATGAACACCAAAGGACTACGCAACGCGGCGATTCTTTCGTTTGTGGTCAGCATGACCATTTTGTTGGTGGGCGGGCAGTTTGCCAAATCGAAGGTGCCGCCCATTCCCGGTAAAGTCGTGGCGGGCGGTCAGATCGTGACGGACCGCGACGCGATCATGCGCGGCCAGCACGTGTATCAACGCTACGGCTTGATGTCGCACGGCAGTATTTGGGGGCACGGCGCGTTGCGCGGGATGGATTTCTCGGCGCACACGTTGCACATGATCGGCCAGATGGTGCCGGTCGAGGAACAGCGGGTGAACCGGTACGACGCGGCGACGGACACGCTGACGTTGACGCCGGCGCAGGCGGCGGCGTTGGCGAAGGTGCGCGCCTATTGGAATGACGTGTTCGAGAAGGGCGACGCGCATTACGGGTTTCTGCCGGGCACGGTGGCGACGGCGGAACAACGGCGCGACGTGGCGGATTTCTTTTTCTGGACGGCGTGGGCGGCCGGCACGCCGCGGCCGGGATTGGCCTACACCTACACGAACAACTGGCCACCCGACCGGTCGGTCGGCAACACCGCGTCGGTCAACGCGCTGGTGTGGAGCATTGTTTCGATTTTTGCGTTGTTCGCGGTGCTCGGCGTGGTCGTGTACATCGTGCACCGGTACGGCTTCTTTTACGGCGAAGCGGAAGGCGTGCAGGCGGCCTACCGGCTGTTGGCGTTGCCGGTGACGCCGAGCCAGCGGGCGGCGGCGAAGTTCTTCGTGGTGGCCGGGCTGTTGTTCGTCGCGCAGATTTTCAACGGCGGGTTGCTGGCGCATTACACGGTGCATCCCGGCAAGTTCTTCGTGGACTTCGTGGGGCAACAGATTCCGTTCAGTCTGGCGCGGACGTGGCACATTCAACTGGCGATTTTCTGGATCGCGGTGTCGTGGGTCGGCACCGCGATTTACCTCGCGCCGCTGGTGGCCGGCAAGGAGTTGAAAGGCCAACGCGCGCTGGTGAACATCCTGTTCGGCGCGGTGTTGCTGGTGGCGGTGGGCAGCCTGTTCGGCGAGGCGCTCGGCATCAAGGGCTACCTCGGCAACCTGTGGTTCTGGTTCGGGCATCAGGGCTGGGAATATCTTGAGCTGGGCCGGTTGTGGCAGATTTTGTTGTTCGGCGGGCTGCTGTACTGGCTGGTGATCGTCTACCGGGCGATGGCCCCGGCGTTGAAAGCCGGCAGCACGACGATTGCGAACCCGGATGCGAAGGCGTTGACGATCTTCTACGTGTGCAGCGCGATTTTCGTGGTGTTGTTCTTCGGGTTTGGGCTGACGTATGGGCCGAACACGCATCTGACGGTTGCTGATTACTGGCGGTGGTTCGTGGTGCATATCTGGGTGGAGAGCATCTTCGAGTTTTTCGGTCTGGCGGTGATTGCGCTGTTTCTGGTGACGCTGGGGCTGGTGAGCGCGCAGTCGGCGTTGCGAGCGGCGTATCTGTCGGCGATTCTGACGTTCCTGAGCGGGATTCCCGGCACGGCGCATCATTATTTCTGGTACGGCGGGCCGAGTTTCTGGCTGGCGATTGGCGCCGTGTTCAGTTCGCTCGAACCGATCCCGCTGATCCTGTTGGTCGTGCGGGCGTGGATGGAATACAAGGAAATCCGGGCGCAAGGCCGGGAGTTCCCGTATCGGTGGCCGCTGTATTTTCTGATTGCGAGCAGTTTCTGGAACTTCCTCGGCGCCGGCGTGTTCGGGTTCATGATCAACCTGCCGCTCATCAACTACTACGAACACGCGACCTACCTGACGAGCAACCACGGGCACACGGCGTTGTTCGGCGTGTACGGCATGTTGGCCATCGCGCTGATCCTGTTCGCGTGGCGCGGGCTGGTCGAAAAGAAGCACTGGAACGACACGATTCTGAAAGTGAGTTTCTGGGGCTTGAACGGGGGCCTGTTTTTGATGTTCAGCACCGGGCTGCTGCCGATCGGGCTGGCGCAAGTGTGGCAGGTCTATGAGAAAGGGTTCTGGTACGCCCGCAGCGCCGAGTTTTACAATCAGCCATTCATCCAACTGCTCGGCAACTGGCGGGCCGTGCCCGACATCATCATCATTGTCTTCGGCGCGCTGCCGTTGCTGTGGTTTTTGGTGAGCACGCTCTTGAAGCTCCGCAAAACCGATTGACAGCGGCGACCGGGGAAGCGTATGCTGCGCGTGTTTTGGAGGACAACCAATGGCAGAGCCAATACCGCAGAATCCGTCCGCGTCAGACGAGTCCAAAAAGGACACCGTCCGCATCAATCTCCCCCCGAGCCTTAGCAAGGGAGCGACCGGCATCCCGGCCAGTCCGCCGCCGACTGTGAAACTGCGGCCGACCGGCGCGCCAGTCAGTCCGGAAGAAGAAGCCAAACAGGAAACAGCCGTCATGGGCCGGCCGACAATCCCGGCCACACCGAAGTCCGACACGTCGCGCGTGGTGGTGCCCGCGGCAAAACCGGTGGCGCCAGAAATTCCCCGGCCGACCGTGAGGTTGCGCCGCGAAGAAGAGGCGCCGGCGGCGGCGCCCGCGGCGACGGCCATGCCGGCGGCGCCGCGCCCCGCGCCGGTTGCGGCGCCGGCCCCCAGCGGGGCCGACACCGGTCTGGCCGTGGCGGCGATGGCGGTCTCGGTGATCACCTTGTTGTACTTGGCCGTGGTGGCGTTGGGTTAACCGAAGCAATCCCCGTGTCAGGAGGTTTGTGCGATGGCAAGCAAACAGATTGTGACTCTTTCCGCCGCGAACTTTGAGCAAGAGGTCATCAACTCCACCCTGCCGGTCCTGGTGGATTTCTGGGCCGAGTGGTGCGGCCCCTGCCGGATGATCGCCCCGGTGTTGGATCAACTGGCCGAAGAAAAAGCCGGTCAACTCAAAATCGGCAAGGTCAACGTGGACGACAATTCAGACCTGGCCGCCAAGTACGGCATCCGGGCGATCCCGACATTGCTGCTGTTCAAAGGCGGCGCCGTCAAAGAGCAGATGGTCGGCATGGTCGGCAAAAAGGACCTCGACAAGAAACTCGCGCCGTACCTCAGCTAAGCGCCTGTTCCTGCGCCGCGAGCAGGTCCGCGATCCCGTGGCGGGCCAGTTTCAGCAACCGGGCCAGGTCCGTTTGGGAAAAAGTATGCTCCTCACCGGTGCCCTGGACCTCGACGAACCGCCCCGTGCCGGTCATCACCACATTCATATCCACCGCCGCTTGCACGTCTTCCGCATAACAAAGGTCGAGAAGCGGCCGGCCTGCGACGAGGCCGACACTGACTGCCGCGACACTCGTGGTGACCGGCCACGCCGGCAACTGCAGTTTCCGCAGCGCCAGCACCAACGCCACGTAACTGCCGGTAATGGCCGCCGTCCGCGTCCCGCCGTCGGCCTGCAACACGTCGCAATCAACCCAGATCGTCCGCGCCCCGAGTTTCTCCAGGTCCGTGACGGCCCGCAACGCCCGGCCAACGAGCCGTTGAATCTCCTGTGTCCGGCCTTCGACCGTGCCGCGGGTGACCTCGCGGGGTTTGCGGGGTGACGTCGAATACGGCAGCATTGAGTACTCGGCGGTGATCCATCCGCCGGTCACTTTCTGTTCGCGCATCCACCGCGGCACCGCTTCTTCGACCGAGACCGCGCACAGCACCCGGGTCTGCCCCATCTCCATCAGGGCCGACCCGGCGGCGGTGCGGACAAAGTTGGGGTGGATCTTGACCGGGCGAAGCTCGTGGGGTTGGCGGCCGTCCATGCGTGTCATGGCCGGTCAGAATGCCGGTCGCGCGGAACGAGGGCAAGCGGAAATTTTCCGCCGGTCGGTTCCATTCCACGTCGCGTGGAGGGTGGCGGGCGGCAGGCGCAGACAACCAAAAGCGCGAGGCGGGAACATGCTGTTCCCGCCTCGCGGTGTTGAGCGCCTGCGGCGCTCCAGGGATTCTGGACCTAGAAGGTACCCCAGTCGATCCCCACGCCGTCCAACGCGGTCTTGGTCGTTGTGGAGACCTGCACCTGGTTCGAGCCGACGTTCCCGATCGTGTACGGATTACCCAATACGTCGTTCGCGATCCAGCCGGTCTTCAGGTACGTTGCGGCTTCCGTGGTGACCACGGCGTCGCCGTCCTTCTTGCCCTTTTCAATCGCCCACTGGTCAATGGCGCTGTCGAGCTGACGCGCGTCATTGATAA
>Ga0315298_1001299_pt1 | contig 46591 bp, 39 predicted proteins | sample WHS_1_MG_FD_203077 | JGI IMG/M metagenome (GOLD analysis project Ga0315298, IMG submission 203077) | Extremophilic microbial mat communities from Washburn Hot Springs, YNP, Wyoming, USA - WHS_1_MG | ecosystem: Environmental > Aquatic > Thermal springs > Hot (42-90C) | place: USA: Wyoming...
CAAGGTCGTCTTGCCGTGGTCTACGTGCCCAATCGTGCCTACGTTAACGTGCGGCTTGGTCCGCTCAAATTTCCTCTTAGCCATATGAATATCTCCTTTCCATGATGAAACATGATGCACAAACCCGATTATTTTACACAAAAATTTTTATTTGGCAAATTAATCAAAGCACAACTTCCGGCCCGAGTCTGTAGCCTCCGGTCAGCTCCTGAACTCGGGATTCCGGTAACTCCGCATAATGATCAAACTCCATGGTAAACGTGCCCCTCCCCTGCGTCAACGAACGCAGGTCAGTGGCATATCCGAACATCTCCTCCAATGGTACGATAGCACGTACCGCCTGAAAGCCGTCTTCGCGCAAATCCATGCTTTCGATGTGCGCTCGACGCGCGTTCAAATCCCCGATGATCTCTCCGACAAACTCCCCTGGAGCAACTACCTCTACCCGCATAATCGGCTCCATAAGAGTCGGCATCGCTTGCATAACCCCTTTGCGCATAGCAATGGCAGCAGCCGCTTTGAAAGCCTGCTCCGAAGAGCTTTCTTCGTCATAGGAACCATCCACCAGAGCGACCTTCAAATCAACCAACGGATACCCGGCGAGCACCCCACTTTCCGTGGATTCGCGCACGCCCTGCTCGACAGCGCGCACGTACTCTTCGGGTATCTTCCCCGGCGGCAAACGGTTCTCAAAGACAACACCTGAACCACGTGGCAGTGGTTCCAATTCCAGCCACACATGGCCATACTGCCCACGCCCCATTGCCTGGCGCACAAACCGTCCCTCGGCCCGTGCTGGCTTTGTGATCGTCTCCCGGTAAGAGACCTGAGGCTTGCCTACATTAGCCTGTACGCGGAACTCGCGCAGCATACGATCCACAAGCACTTCGAGGTGCAATTCACCCATGCCAGAGATAAGCGTTTGGCCCGTCTCCTCATCCATGCGCACCTTGAACGTGGGATCTTCTTCCGCTAAACGCTGCAATGCATCGCTCAGTTTGTCCTGGTCCGCCTTCGTGCGTGGCTCCACCACCACCGAGATCACTGGCTCGGGAAACTTGATGGATTCCAACACAATGGGATGTTGTGGGTCACAGATCGTGTCACCGGTAAAGGTGAAACGAAAGCCCACGACGGCGCCAATGTCTCCCGCACGGATGATCTCAACATCCTCACGCTGATTAGCATACATGCGCAGCAACCGGCCTGCCCGTTCCTTACGCGACTTGGTCGCGTTCAGAACCACTTGAGAAGGCTTCAAGGTCCCCGAATAAACGCGCACGTAGGCAAGGCGCCCCGCAAAGGGGTCGCTCACGATTTTGAAGGCGAGAGCAGCCAGAGGAGCATCTTCTCTAGAGAGGCGGATTTCCTCATGCTGTGTGTACGGATTGATCCCTCTAACCGGTGGGATATCGAGCGGGGAAGGAAGATAATCAACAATTGCATCCAACAAAGGCTGAACTCCCTTGTTCCGTAACGCTGCCCCACACAAAACTGGGATCAACTCAGAGCGTATGGTTGCCCGCCGCAGTGCCGCTCTTAGCTCCTGAGCCGTAATCTCTTCGCCTTCGAGATATTTGGTTGTCAAGGTTTCATCGGTTTCGACAATGCGCTCAATCAAAACCTCACGCCAATGGCGAGCCTCCTCCCTCAATTCCGGAGGGATATCCTGTACCTGCAATACCGTCCCCAGGTCATCGGCGTATAGGATCGCCTTGTTCTCAATCAAATCCACGACTCCTGCGAACGAAGCCTCACGGCCCACAGGCAATTGCAGAGCAACAGGCCGTGCACGTAACCGCTCGCGGATCATGTCAATCGCGCGCCAGAAATTAGCGCCTAGGCGATCCATTTTGTTAATGAAGCAGATGCGCGGGACCCCAAAGCGATTGGCTTGATGCCACACGGTCTCGGACTGTGGCTCGACACCAGCCACAGCGTCCAAAACCACTACCCCGCCATCCAGCACACGCAAACTGCGTTGTACTTCAGCCGTGAAATCAATGTGTCCAGGAGTATCAATAATGTTAATCTGGCAATCGCGCCAGTAGCACGTGATGGACGCAGCCGTAATCGTGATGCCCCGCTCGCGCTCTTGTTCCATCCAGTCGGTTACCGTAGTGCCATCGTCCACGTTGCCCAAACGGTAAGTACGACCTGTATAGAACAGGATGCGTTCTGTGGTCGTTGTCTTGCCGGCATCGATATGGGCAATGATCCCTATGTTCCTTATTCGCTCTAGCGAGAACTCGCCAGACATAGGCTTCTCCAACTGGCACAAACGGTATGCGTAGCATCATCTACTGCGACTGCGCTCCATCCGAACTTTACCACCGATAGTGAGCAAAGGCACGGTTTGCCTCTGCCATCTTATGCGTATCTTCCCGCTTCTTAATGGTGCTGCCCACGCCTTTCGCGGCATCCATCAACTCATCAGCCAGCTTCTCAGCCATGGATTTGCCAGGCCGTGCGCGCGCCGATTGAATCAACCAGCGCATAGCCAATGCTACACTGCGGTACTCTGGTACTTCTACCGGTACCTGGTAAGTAGCGCCACCCACGCGGCGGGGCTTTACCTCCAGCACGGGCATGGCATTCTTGACTGCCTGCTCGAATGTTTCCAACGGATTCTTGTGCGTACGTTGCTCAATGATCTCGCAGCAGTCATAGAAAATGCGCTGTGCAAGGCTCTTCTTGCCACGTCGCATAATTTTGTTGATGAATTTAGCCACCATGACGTTTCCATATTTCGGATCGGGTTCGATCTCTCGCCTAACTACACGGCCATGTCTTGGCATATGATACCCCTCTACAGCAATTACTGGAAAAATTCCAAGAATCTACGCTAGCCTGACGCTGTGCATCGCAAGGGGCACGTCGCCCCTGTCATGCCACAACAAGCATGCTCTCGGCTAAGCAGCCTTCGGGCGCTTGGCGCCATACTTGGATCGGGCTTTTTTGCGGTTCTCGACGCCCGCCGAATCCATGGCACCGCGCACGATATGATACCGCACACCAGGCAAATCCTTCACCCTGCCGCCGCGCACAAGCACCACCGAGTGCTCCTGCAGGTTGTGCCCCTCGCCAGGGATATAGGCCGTGACCTCGATGCCATTGGTCAGGCGCACTCTGGCGATTTTGCGCAGCGCCGAGTTAGGCTTCTTCGGCGTCATGGTCTTGACCTGCGTGCACACTCCGCGCTTCTGTGGCGAGCCTTTGCTGCGGATAACCCTGCCCTTCAGCGCGTTCCGTATGAAGCGCAGCGCGGGAGCCTTCGTTTTCTTTTGTATGGGCTTGCGCCCCTTACGCACTAATTGATTAATCGTTGGCACTTTTCTTCTCCCTCATTCTTGAGCCTTGTTACTCCAAGGCACAATATACCGAGGCCGCCCTTGCGGGCACAGCGCCTCGGTATCGTGTCTCTTCCAGTACAGGCAACTAGTCTGTTCTAAGACTCTTCCTGAGGCATTTTTAGCCTACAAAATTTAACTATACACAAAAGTGATGAAATTGTCAATTCAAGCGGGTACGCTATTTTACCCCACTCTTGGCCGTCGGGCAAAGCCGGGCAAGCCCAGCCCAAACCCTACCTTAGGCAATACTTCTTCGCTCTCCTCACGGCCAAATTGGATCAATTCACCATTCTCGTTCAAAACCTGCACAGACAAGGCAAGTCCTTGCAATTCCTTGACCAAAACGCGGAAGGACTCGGGCACAGTGGGCTCCTGGATAGGTTCCCCTTTCACAATCGCCTCATAAGCCTTGACACGGCTGGTCACGTCATCGGACTTGACCGTCAGCATCTCCTGCAAAGTGTGCGCGGCTCCATAGGCTTCCAAAGCCCACACTTCCATTTCTCCAAAGCGCTGACCACCCTGCTGGGCTTTACCACCCAATGGTTGCTGAGTGACCAGTGAATAAGGTCCTGTCGAGCGGGCATGCACCTTATCCTCCACGAGGTGTGCCAGTTTCATCATATAGATAATGCCCACCGTCACCGGGCGGTCAAACGGCTCACCTGTCTTCCCATCATACAGGATCATCTTGCCCGAAATAGGCAGGGGCAATTTGTGTTCATTGCCCACGCGCCGGGCTTCTGCCTCCAGGGCTCCGTCAGGGATATGGGAAGCCTCATACCCCAGGTCCTTCAGCCACAAACGCAGACAAGCGGCGATCGCCCTCTTGTTCACGGCCGAGTTCTCTTCCGGGCTGACCGATTTGCCATTCTCGATGCAAAGTTCGTTCAGATCATAGCCTTGCTCAGCCAGCCATTGCCGCAGCCAAGCCCAACGCGCGCGAGTACGGTCAAGGAGCGCTTCATCTAGATCACCGTGTTCACTCGATAAGTGTTCGCGCAAGTATATCTGTTGCGCTTCCCAATCGTCTTCCAGGCTTTCGCCATCAATGCCCATTGCGTGCAGCCAAGGCCATACCCTCAGGTTTAAGTCATGCCAGGCTCTATCCATCATCCAGGCACGTGCCAGTTCGGCAGAGATCTCTTCCTCATCGGCGCCATCAAAGACCGGGGAAATGGTGCGAAAACCAAGGCGATGCGCAGCCCAGCCGAGATGCGTTTCCAAAATCTGGCCCACATTCATACGCGCAGGTACACCCAATGGGTTGAGAATAATATCCACCGGTGTGCCATCGGCGAGGTAGGGCATGTCTTCCACAGGGACAATGCGCGAAATCACGCCCTTGTTCCCATGCCGTCCAGCCATCTTATCGCCTTCGCTGATCTTGCGCTGCTGAGCTACGCTCACGCGCACCATTTTGTCCACACCAGCCGACATATCCCGATGCTCATCCCGGGAAAAGACCTTGATGTCTACCACCTTGCCCCTTTCGCCGTGGGGCAGCCGCAGAGAGGAATCCTTCACCTCCCAAGCCTTTTCGCCAAAAATGGCGCGCAACAGTTTTTCCTCGGGGCTCAATTCCGTCTCACCTTTCGGTGTGATCTTCCCCACCAGGATGTCACCGGGCCCCACCTCAGCGCCAATATGGATGATGCCGTTTTCATCCAGATTGCGCAAAGCATCCTCACCCACGTTGGGGATATCGCGGGTGATTTCCTCTGGCCCTAGCTTAGTGTCGCGAGCTTCCACCTCATGTTTCTCAATATGGATAGAGGTGAACTTGTCCTTCTTCACCAAGTCTTCACTAATGAGGATGGCATCCTCATAGTTTCCACCTTCCCAGGACAGGAAAGCCACCAGGACATTCTGCCCCAAAGCCAGTTCCCCTTGGTCTGTCGAAGACGAATCCGCGATAGGTTGGCCCTTTTTGACAATATCACCTTTGGAAACAATGGGACGTTGATCCAAACAGGTGCTCTGATTGGTGCGGTTGTAGCGGCGCAGATGGTACGTTTTCAGACCCTGCGCAGTACGGATCACAATCGCACGCCCCGTAGCACTGACCACCTGGCCATCTTCCTGGGCGATGACGACCTGCCCAGAATCCAATGCTGCTTGGCGCTCCATACCGGTTGCCACCAGCGGTACTTCGGGTTGTAACAGTGGAACTGCTTGCCGCTGCATGTTCGAACCCATCAGTGCGCGGTTGGCGTCATCGTGTTCCAGGAAAGGAATCAGCGCAGCAGACACACTCACGATCTGCTTGGGCGACACGTCCATGTACTCGACCTTGTCTGCGGACTCGATTAAGAAACGCTGATTGTAGCGCACTGAAACGCGCTTTTCCATGAAGTGGCCATGTTCATCTAGCCGAGTGCCTGCCTGGGCAATAATATGCTGATCCTCCTCATCTGCCGTGAGGTAGACGACCTCGTTGGTAACTTCAGGCACGATGGGGATCTCCTTCAAGGGCAAGGACTCGAGCCGTGCTGCCAATTGCTCCGTGATTTCCATTCCAGCACGTGCAATGACCTCACCGCTCTCTGGATCCACTATCGGTTCGCGCAGCACTTTGCCCAGCATGGCTTCGCGTTGGTTGGGCACAGAACGCCGCACGACGCGGTATGGCGTCTCAATGAAGCCAAATTCATTGACGCGCGCATAAGTCGCTAACGATCCAATCAAACCAATGTTCGGCCCTTCTGGCGTTTCAATGGGGCAAATACGCCCATAGTGGCTATGATGCACGTCGCGCACATCGAAACCGGCGCGTTCACGGCGCAATCCGCCAGGGCCAAGGGCTGACAGCCGGCGCTTATGCGTCAGCTCTGCCAGAGGGTTGGTCTGGTCCATAAACTGCGAAAGTTGGCTGCCGCCGAAAAACTCACGCAGCACTGCGATTACGGGGCGGATATTGATCAACGAAGCGGGCGTCAATTGCTCCGGACCGCGCGTGCTCATACGGTCGCGGATCATGCGCTCCATGCGCAGGAGGCCGACGCGCAATTGGTTCTGAACCAATTCGCCCACAGTCTTGATGCGGCGATTGCCCAGGTGATCAATGTCATCCGGCTCCACCACTCCATTGTTGACCAAGATCATGCGTTCCACAATCTTGACCAGGTCGAGCTTGGTCAGAGTGCGTGTCTGCACCGGGATATTGAGCTGCAGACGGCGGTTCAGTTTGTAGCGTCCCACTTTGCCCAGGTCATAGCGCCGAGGGTCGAATAGCAACGCATAGAGATAATTGCGCGCGTTTTCAAAAGTCGCCGGATCACCAGGGCGCATCTTCTTGTAGAACTCTTCCAAGGCGGAACGGGCATCCTTGGTAGGGTCACGCTCAATGGTTTTTGCCAAGTAGGGATGCTCGCTGGACGTATCCACTGCCGCGAAAAGCTGAAGCAACTCCTCATCCGTGCCTTCACGGATGAGTTCATCCCCTTCCACTCCGCTAATAGCGCCTAGCGCGCGGAGCAAGATCGTGATGGGGAGCTTGCGCTTGCGGTCCACCTTGACGGACAGCACATCCCGTCTGCTGGTGTCGCACTCCAACCAGGCACCACGGTTAGGAATCAGCTTGGCGGAGCACAAGCGGCGGCCTGTGACCGCATCCTCATCTACTGTGAAGTAGGCACCCGGTGAGCGGATGAGCTGGCTTACTACCACTCTCTCAGCCCCGTTAATGACAAAGGTCCCCTGCGGCGTCATCAAGGGGAAATCCCCTAGATAGACATTTTGCTCCGTGATTTCGCCACCCGCGGCATTGTTCTTCAAACGCACGCGGACATACAGAGGAGCGGCATAGGTCATATCACGGGTACGGCACTCTTCCTCGGTGTACTTGGGCTCCTCAAACCAATAATCCAGGAAATACATTTCGAGGTCCCCGCCATAGCTGACAATAGGCGAGATCTCCTCGAAAAGCTCAGCCAGCCCTTCCTTCTTGAACCACTCGTATGAGTTCAATTGAACTTCAATCAGGTTAGGAAGCGGATAAACCTCAGGAATGCGTGCGTAGGTTTTTATATGATTGTTGAGACCGAGGTCACCGAAGCCCTGCACTCTCTGTGCGGCAGTTGTTGTCATTTGACCTTATCTCCTTAACTCACATCTTGAATATAGAAATTAGCCCACGAAAATAGAAATGCCCCCACTGCTGACCGCCCAAACAGCATACTCATCATATGGCCAGCCACCTTACACGGAGGCTTTTAGGTAGTATAAATGCCAAATTTCCATTATACTGAAATTCTCAAATTTGTCAAATTTTCGGGGCCTCGAGGGTGTTGAAAAAGTCCTTCCAATGTCATGCTGAACGAAGTGAAGCATCTCGCAGTACTTGGGAAGATACTGCTAAAGTTACGCGAGACCCTTCGCTTCGCTCAGGGCGACAAGATTTTCAACACTCTCAGGGCCTGTAAAAACCAGCCCCGCCGCAATCAGGGCTCGCTTGAAAGCCGGGAAATGAACTCTTGAACCTGGGGTAGGAAATCGCCTGTTTGGATGCGAGCAGCCTGAAAGGCACAAACGGCTTGAGGTGCCTTGCCACAGGCTTTTTCCATCTGCTGGAACATCCTACGGGGCGGACGCGGATCCAGCCCGGTGGAGAAGAAAGCTACTTCCTTACACTTGGCGCCGTATTGCACCAGATACGCACGCACCGGTGCGGGGAGCGAGGAAGCATAAATCGGCGTGCCGATGACCACGAGGTCATAGTCCGCCGGGTCTTGTTGCATTGCTTTAATGGGCACCGTGCGGCCCATCAGGGCATAGAATGCCACATACCCCATGTTGCGGAAATTGCGCAGCCCCTTCCCCCGGATATCCGCCGGATGTGGATTAACCTCCTGAATCTCCTCCACCGTCGCGGATAACCCTTTCGCAATCGCCTGACCTACTTTCCTCGTGTTCCCCGAGGATGAAAAGAACACGACCAATACTCTCTTGTTGCTCATCTTGCCTTTCCTTCCTATGCTCAGTTAGCGCTCACTGCGCACCTTGGGGGACCATCCATAGCGTGCGCCACACCAAGTATACGCCTAAGATGGCAAAAAGCCAAACTACACCTGGTGCCAGAGTCTTTCGGCACAGCGGGAGGCTACTGAAAAAGCCTCACAGCATCATTCTGAGAATCCTCATGTCGCGAGCAGCATGAAGGAAAACAGGACAGCACCCTGAGCGGACGGCTCTGTCATTGCAGAGGCCGCATGGGAGCCCGACCTGCTGAACGGGCTCTGTCCATACTACGCGAGATGCCTCAACTTCCCTTCACTTTGCTCAGGGCGAGGGTTCAGCATGACAGCTGGTACCTTTTAGCAAAGCGGTGATTTGACAAATTTTCAATTGTGTGCTACACTATATACAGATAGAAAGCAAGAAGTACCCTACCGGGCTTATAAGTGCCCCCCGCCAAGGTTCACTGAACCTTGGCACTCTATGTTTATGCGCGCGTCGGGTGCACCTTTACCTTCTATTTATCACCCAAGAAGGGAGCATCCGATTGTGAGCAAACGTATTATCGGCACTGTCAAATGGTTTAACAGCAGTAAAGGTTACGGCTTTATCTCCCGTGACGGGGACAGCGACGTTTTCGTCCACTATTCTGCCATCCAAATTAATGGATTTCAGGAGCTGAAAAAAGGCCAGCGTGTCGAATTCAGCGTAGAGAACGGATCCAAAGGGCCTCAGGCTACGAACGTCATGCCCCTGCGGGATCCAACCAATACCATGTCAAACTCCTCTATGTTGCAAGAACTGACACCTGGCCAACACCTCTGTTTCTTCTACGAGACAGAAGAAGAACATCGTGCTGCGCTGAAGATTTTCTTACACCAAGGGTTAGAACGACGTGAAAAAGTGCTGTACATCGCGGATGCCCATGACCCCGCTGCCATCCTGGGCTACCTCCACAATGAAGGCCTTGATGCCGCCTCCTATGTTGCCAGCGGTCAGTTGTCCATCCTCGCCCCTGCGGAGACCTATCTGCAGGGAGGCACCTTCGATCCGGAGCGGATGATCGCTAGACTCCAAGCCGAAACGGAGCAAGCCCTGCGGGAAGGATACACCGCCCTGCGCATCAGCGGCGAGATGACCTGGGCGCTGCGCAAATTGCCCGGTTCGGAGCGGCTCGTGGAATACGAAGCCAAGCTCAATGCCTCTTGGCCTGACAAATGCTTGGGAATGTGTCAGTACGACCGCCGGCGTTTCCCTGCCGATATACTGCTGGACATGCTGCGCACCCATCCGCTGGTAGTACTGGACAAGCAGTTATACGACAATTTCCACTATATCCCGCCAGAGAGGTTGCTGAGCGCCAATCCTACTGCCGCGACCCTCCAGCAATGGCTGCACAGTCTGGAAGAACACAGACACGCAGAAGATGCGCTACGCCAACGCACAGAGGAACTCGTTGTCCTCCACCGCATTGGCTCTGCCTTGGCAGAGACGCTGGACATACACCAAATCTGCCACATCGCTCATTCGTATATTTCCCAATTGGTGGACTGCCCGGTCTGCGGCATTTCCCTATACGACCATGAATCCTCTACGCTGCGCGCCTATTTCATGCTGTGTGATGGGCAAGCCCTGGATGTCTCCTTGTTCCCACCGCTGACCATCACGGAAGGCATGCCCTTGCAGGGCCGCGCCAAAGCCATCCTCACCGCCCAACCCGTAACTGTGGAAGACCTGCCTGCGGCGATAGCCAAGACAAGAGGGAAAGCAATGACCGTGAGCCCTCCTGGGAGCGAGGGCATCCCCCTATCGGCTGCCTATGTGCCCATGGTTGTGGCGGGTAAAGTCATAGGGCTCTTGGAAGTGCAAAGTTACCGCAAGCATGCCTATAGTGCATCGGATTTAGCCTTCCTCCAACCCGTGGCAAACCAAATCGGCTTGTCCCTCCAGAACGCTCGCCTATTCCAAGAGATGCGCGCTTCGCGCGAGCAATTGCAGCACTTGTCACACCGCTTGCTGCAAACGCAGATAGAAGAGAGGCGCCACATCGGACGCGAGTTGCACGACGAAATAGGGCAATTGCTCACCATGCTCAATATCATCTTGGACATGGCTGCAATTTCTCCACCTGAAGAACTGGGCAGAAACCTGGACGAGGCAAAAGCCCTGGTCAAAGAACTCATGACCAAAGTGCGCAACCTGTCTTTGGAGCTGCAGCCAGCAGTGTTGGATGACCTGGGATTGCTCGCCGCCTTGCTCTGGCACATCGATCGTTACACCGCCCAGACCAAAGTGCGCGTGCAATTCACCCACCACGGCTTAGAAGGACGGCGTTTCACCCCAGCCATCGAGATAGCAGCCTATCGCATCGTCCAAGAAGCATTGACCAACGTGGCGCGCCATGCCGGCGTCTCGGAGGTAATGCTGGAAGCGTGGGCTGATGCGCACACGCTCAACTTGACCATCCGCGATGAAGGGGCGGGCTTTGTTCCTGAAACCGTGCTGGCCAAAAAGGACTCTGCTGGGTTGCTGGGCATGCGGGAACGCGCAGCGTTGGCAGGAGGGTATCTGATTTTTGAGTCAGCACCCGGCAAAGGCACCACCATCAAAGCCGCATTCCCCCTCAGCCAGTAAGGAGCAGCGCATCAGGGAGGACAGGCATGACTACCATCGTCCTGGCTGATGACCACCACCTTGTGCGGCAAGGCTTGCGTGCCTTGCTAACCGCTGAGCCTGACTTTGCCGTTGTGGGCGAGGCGGGGGAGGGAGTAGAAGCAACGTTGTTGACCGAGCGCCTGCAACCCGACGTGCTGATCGTGGACATGGCTATGCCCGGCTTGAACGGGGCAGAAGTAGCCCGGCAGGTCAGCAAGCGCTCACCTCGTACTCGTGTCATCATGCTTTCCATGTACGACAGCGATCCTTATGTCATCGAGGCACTGCGCGCCGGGGCAGTCGCTTACGTCCTGAAGGACTCCACCGCACAAGATTTGGTGCATGCCGTGCGCAGCGTTATGGACGGTCGCCGTTACCTCAGCCCGCGTATCGCCGAGCGCTTTATTGATGCCTATCTCACACAACTTGCTACATCTCCGCCTGACCCGTTGGACACCCTAACCCTCCGTGAGCGTGAGGTATTTCTGCTCGTGGCTCAGGGGCGCAGCAGTTCCGAAATAGCCCAGCAATTGTTCCTCAGCCGACGCACGGTGGAAACCCACCGTACCAACATCATGCGCAAACTGGGCGTGAAGAACAAAGCCGAACTGATCCGCTACGCCGTGCAACGCGGCCTCTTGCCCAAGGAAGACTAACACCTCTGCTTTTCCATTCCGCTACGTAGTACTGCTCTACGACATTCCGTAGATTTACGGATAGCCAATCCGGTTGCGATCGGGTATGCTTCTCTATGCGTAGCAAAGAGCATCTACGCGATGCCTTGCCAGGCAATTGCTCACCAGAAAAGGAGGAAAACAGGGGTAATGATTCGCATTGTTCTCATTGACGATAGCACGACATTTCTTGCCATTGCCTCCCGCTTTCTGACCAAGCATGAAGAACTAAAGGTTGTTGGCGCAGTCAGTGAGGGACGGCTTGCTGTGGGGGCAGTAAGCCATCTTCAGCCTGACGTTGTGCTGGTTGACCTCGCCATGCCGGACATGCCTGGCATGGAGGTCATCCCGCTGCTGCGCAGGACAATGCCCGACGTAGGCATCATTGCATTGACTTTCTTGGAGGAAGAAAAGTACCACGATACCGTGCTCTCTGCCGGAGCCGATGCCTTCGTTGCCAAAGAGGACCTGACGAACAAACTCGTGCCAACTATCCTCAATGTAGCCCGTATGCGCGGGCGGCTCAAACAACCTAGTATGGCATAGTACTCCGATGGTGCAGACAGACACGAACAGGGAAGGAGACCCATTGCGCGAGTCAGAGGAACGCTTCTACCGCTTGGCTGAGAATGCCCTGGACATTATCTACCGCTATCGCTTCGTGCCCGAGCCCGGCTTTGAGTACGTCAGCCCGGCTGCCACCGTGATCACGGGCTATACCCCGGAGGAACATTACGCGGACCCAGACCTCGGCGTCAAGATCGTCCACCCAGAAGACCGGGCATTGCTGGAGCAAGTACGCTCCGGCAACGCCTTTGGGCAGCCCATTACTCTGCGCTGGATACGAAAAGACGGCACCATCATCTGGACGGAGCAGCGCAACGTCCCCATTTATGACGAAGCGGGAAATCTCATCGCCATTGAGGGAATCGCTCGCGATGTCACAGAGCGCAAGCGGGCGGAGGAAGAAATCCGGCGGCTGAAAGAGTTCAATGAGACCATTGTGCAGAGTGTAGCCGAAGCCTTGCTCATCGAAGATGCACAAGGCAGGATCACCTTTGTCAATCCAGCCACCGAGCGTCTGCTTGGGTACTCTGCAGACGAGCTGATCGGTTGCCCTTGGCACAAAATTGTGCCGCCTGACGAGCAAGAGCGCATCCAAACACGCATGACCCAGAGGCCAACGGGGAATGGCGACCAGTATGAGACCCGTCTGGTGCGCAAAGATGGCGTCGAAATACCTGTCCTAGTGCATGCTCATCCGCTGTTCTATCAAGGCACCTTCTCTGGTGTCCTCTCTGCCTTTACGGACATCACCAAACTGAAACGGACGGAAAAGTTGTTACAGGGTTTGAATCGAGCTGCCCTGGCAGCCGATCGGGCACTGACCCATGAGGCGATATGGGCAGCAGTGACGGAGGTATTCCGCGAACTCGGCTTTTCCTGTGTGGTGCTGCTGCTGGATGAGGAGCAGCAAAGAGCCTTCCCCAAATACGTGAGTTACGATGCGCAGGTCATCCAGATGCTCGAAGAAGAGACAGGCTTCAAACTAGGAGAATTCTCCATCCCCATTGCTACCTTGCCTGCTTTTCAAGAGGCAATTGCGCAGCAGAAAGCCGTCTTCGTAAGCAATGCGAAGGAATTCATCACACGGGCATTGCCTGCCAACCTGGCATCGTTTGCCCCTCGCCTTATGGAGGTGCTGCCGGTGCCGCACTCCATTGTCGCCCCGCTCATCGTCCAAGACAAAGTGATTGGCTTGCTTTCCGTGCAGTCGAATGATTTGACAGAGGAGGACATCCCAGCTATGATGGCTTTCGCCCATCAACTGGCGGCTGCCTGGCACAAAGCCCAACTGATGGAGGACCTGCGCCGGAACCTGGAAGACCTCCAGAACACGCAGGCCCAGCTCCTGCAAGCACAGAAACTGGAATCAGTAGGGCAACTGGCAGGTGGAATAGCCCATGACTTTAACAACATCTTAACAGTGATATTGGGCCATGCCCAGCTTGCGCTGAGCCAAGTGATACCCGCTGACCCCATATATCGAGATCTGAATGCCATCGAACAGGCAGCGCAGCGCGCTGCGAAATTGACCAGGCAACTACTGGCTTTCAGCCGGCGCCAGCGCCTGGAGATAGCAGAACTCGATCTCAATGATCTGATTGACAATTTTGTAAAAATGTTGCAACGCGTGATCGGCGAAGACATTGAAGTACAACTCGACCTGGCTCCTGGCTTGGGGGCAATCTATGCCGATGGCAACGCCCTGGAGCAGGTACTGATGAACCTAGCAGTGAACGCGCGCGATGCCATGCCTAGGGGTGGCATCTTGCGCATATCCACGGGCAAAGTGGAGATAAGCCCAGCATACTGCCAGAGCCATCCCGAAGCCAAGCCAGGGACGTATGTCCAACTCAGCGTGGCGGACACTGGCATAGGCATGGACGAAAAAACGCGTGAGCGTCTTTTCGAGCCCTTCTTCACCACCAAAGAGAAGGGGACAGGCTTGGGCTTGTCTGTGGTGTATGGCATTGTGAAGCAACACGGTGGTTGGATTGAAGTCTGGAGCGCACTAGGGAAAGGGACGATTTTTGTCATCTACCTGCCTGTGCCTCCAGAAGGCAGCGGGAAAAGCGCTGCCGAGCAATGAGCACGAAATATAAATCCTCACGCTACCTTTCGCTTCATTTCACGTCATCATCAGTGAGCCTCCCTGGCGATGTCCGCAACGGTTCGTGAAAAGCCTAGAGACTGCAAGCAGACATTTGTGGATTGTGCAGCCAGATCGCGCGAGGCAGGAGGTGTACGATGCAAGAAAACAAACGAATCCTGGTTGTGGATGACCACGTGGATGTGGTCAACTTGTGCAAACGTGCTCTGGTGGCTGAAGGTTACCAGGTCTCGGTAGCCTACAACGGCATCGAAGCACTGCAGATCGTAGAGAAAGAAAAGCCTGACCTGGCAATCATAGACATCTTGATGCCGGGCTTGGATGGCGTTGAACTATGTAAATCATTGCGTGCCAGCCCAGGCCTTGCCGACCTTCCCATCCTCTTTTTGACCGGCAAGCATGATATCACGGATAAGGCAGTAGCTTTTTCCGCTGGTGCTGATGACTACCTAACCAAGCCATTCGATGTCCGCGAACTGCTTATGCGCGTGCGCGCATTGCTAAGGCGGGCATCGCCAAACTGGGGCAAGTCTCAGCCCCGTGAGTTGGTCGTGGGCAACTTGCGCCTGGATTGCCACTCCTTCCGCCTCAGCACCCCGGAGAAAACGGTATCACTGACGCCTGTGGAGTTTGAGCTGCTGTACTATATGATGAGCCACCCTGGGCAGGTATTCTCATCGGAGCGGCTGTTGCGCGAGGTATGGGGCTACCCGCCCGGCATTGGCTCTAGCGATGTTGTACGGGCACATATCAAGAACATCCGCAACAAAATCGAGCCAAGCACCGCCCGTCCGCGCTATATACGCACCGTTGGGCGCCACGGCTATACCCTCAACTGACCAGTGATGCCACAGGCTTTCCGTGCTTTTCCCTCACGGACGACATGGCAATAGAGGAGCCAGGTTTCTAGGAGAAACCTGGCTCCTTATGTTGATCAAGGCATTAGGACGGGCTATTGTGTCAAAGAATCAAGCGCCCCTAACAGTTCTTCTCGGAGCACGAGGTAAGCCCGCTGCCCCTGGATGAGGACGAATTGCGGCGCCGGGGGCAACTGGTTCCATTGGGCAATCATGACGTCTTGTTCTACCTTGGTGCGTGTCTGCCCTTCTGCCAGACAGGCAGAGAACGCCTCTGCATCCAGATGTAACTCTGTCGCATACTCCTTGAGCAGCGTCGGTAGGTCTTGAGTTTGGCTCCACTCCTGCTGACGCCGGAAAAGCAAATCATGCATGGGCCAGTAAGCCTGTTGCATGCCAGCGCATTCGGCTGCTTCAGCGGCTTGAGACGCAGAATCTGTCCCCGGAAAGTACTTGATGACAACCCGCACTTTGCCCGTGTCCACGTATTTCTCTTTCAGCCCAGGCCAGGTCTCCATGAAGTAGCGGCCATTCTCCGCACTTCCAAAATCAATGAACTCGATGAGCAGAAGCGGAGCCTCGGATGCGCCCAAAGTAACGTCTCCGCTGTAAGTATAACCGGGATGTTCGGGGTTAGCAGCAAAGGGCACAGGGGTTGGCACCGGATGCTCGTTGCGCAAAGCTGCCTCAATCACCTGCTGAAATGTGGCAAAGGGCTCGGCACCAGAAACATACCAGTCATTGATGAAAAACGCCGGGATGCCTTGGACGCCCATGGCTAAGCCCTGCTCTGTATCGCTGCGCACTTGAGCCGCCATCTCCCCTGACTCCAAACAGGCAGCAAAAGCCTTCGTATCGAGGCCCAGTGCAGCCGCATACTGTACAAAGCGTTCGGTCGCTTCGGGAGCACTGCTCCATTCCTGCATCCGCGCAAAGAGCAAATCGTGCATTTCCCAGAAAGCCGCCACGCTTTGACGGGCAGCGCAGAGCGACGCCTCGGCGGCTTTTTGCGCCTGGGGATGGAGCAGATACTGACGAAAAACGTGTTTCACCTTGCCGGTAACGATATATGCTTCATAAAGAAGTGGACCCGTCTGTGCAGCATGACGGGCACAATAGGGGCAAAGGAATTCCCCATACTCGAGCAATGTTACTGGAGCATTGGGGTTGCCGCGATAGGGTGCACCATCCGCAGTAAAACCCATCGGCACTGCACCAACGGGCGTTGGCGTAGGGACTGGAGTAGCACTTGGCTTGGGCGTTGGTGTGGGAGCCAAGGTGGGGGTCATGGATGCGGTAGGAGCGCTGCAGCCAATCGCAAGCCATACCATCACAAGCAGCCCCAGGTGCATCAGATGTTTTGCTTTCATCTCTCCTCCAGGGGATGAACTATACCTTGCAGTATATCTTCAGCCTCAAAGTGTATCCCCATTTATGCCCCCTGTCAAACGGCATTTGTCTGCTGGGTGTAGTTCAGTTTGGGGCAGAATAGGGATAAGCGTGGACGGCGGGTGGTCCGCCCGGAGCAGTTTCACGCTCGGTGTAGACGGCAGACTGTGCTCCGCCTGGAGCAGGATGGATTAGACCTGACTGGTCTTGAAGACCTGTCAGGTCTGTTTAAGCTCCCTGGAGCGTGGACGGCGGCGTTTGCCCTTGAGTCAGCCAGGGATTGAAATCCCTGGCTGAAACAGTGCAAGCCCCCTGAAGGGGGCTGCTAGCAGCCATCAGTCGGCTTCAGCCGACTTTCTCGTTTCAGCCAGGGAATTGATTCCCTGGCGGCATCTGCGCCTGGGCTCCCATACCCAGGCGAGGTAGCCCCGCGCTTAGCGTAGACGTATGAAAGGCATTTTTGCCCCAAAGTTGAACTACACCCTTGTCTGCTCATCTGGCGCCCTCTAACCAAATTCTAACGCTGTTCTAACGCCATTCTAACACAAGGACGCTATGTATTTTCCTTGTGAAAGCACATTCCTAACACATCTGCCCTTACCGGCGCTAGGCCGGAATTGCCATGCAGTGCGGGTTTCGGGAGAGAACAACCACATCGCACTGGACACTCATCTTTGCATCATAGGAGGTTAGGACATGCGACGGTTTTGGACAGTGGTAAACGTGCTGATCATAAGCCTATTGTTAGCCTTTTGTCCCGGTTTGACAGCCATCGCGCAAACAGATCAGCCTCTTCTTTCCACCCCAGAACTAACACTCTACACCCTGTACCCCAGTCGAGTCCTGGGCATCGGCGAGGAACTCAGCATGGTGCTCAGACTGCGCACCAAAACGACCGCCCAAGTAGTGCGCCTGGAAATGCAGCAATTGCCCGAAGGCTGGACGGCTACCTTCAAAGGGGAAGGCCATCTGATACGATCCGCTTATGTAGAGCCAGATAACGAAGCCTCCGTGACGTTGACCATCAAACCATCTGAGAATGCTGCCCCTGGCACCTATCGCCTAGTAGTGCGGGCACAAGGAGAACTTGGCGCAGCCGAACTGCCCCTTGAAGTAACCATTCAGGAAAAAGTGCCTGCCAAACTGACCTTTTCGGTCGAATTGCCTACGCTGAAGGGCAAGCCCGACAGCACCTTCCGTTACAGCGCGACATTGAAAAACGAGGGCGAAGAAGACCTGACCGTGAATTTGTTGGCTGAGGCACCAACAGGTTTCGTGGTTACTTTCAAATGGGCTGGCCAGGAAGTGACTAGCCTACCCATAGAAGCCAACCGCTCCAAGAGTATCAGCATCGAAGCACGAGCCTATGCGGATGTAACGGCTGGTTCCTATCCCATCACCGTGCGCGCGGTAGGCGGAGATGTCCAAGCATCTCTGGCTCTGACCGCCGAAGTGACCGGGCAGGTAGACCTCGTGATCACTGCTCCGGATGGAAGGCTCTCCGGCCGGGCATACGCTGGGAAGGAAACGCCGCTCAAAATCATTGTGCGCAACACGGGAAGTGCTCCCGCACGCAAGGTGGAACTGAGCTCATCAGAACCATCGGGATGGGCTGTGGAGTTTGACCCGAAACAGATTGATGAAATCCCGGCAGGGAAAGAAGTGGAAGTTACAGCCAAGATACGCCCCTTCGAGAAAGCCGTAGCGGGCGATTACATGCTGACCTTGCGTGCGCGTCCAGAAGACGGCTCGTACAAATCGGCAGAATTCCGCATTACCGTGCTCACTTCCACGCTCTGGGGCGTGGTGGGAGTTGCTTTGATTGCGGTGGCAGTGGGAGTAGTGGCGCTGGCAGTACTCCGCTTTGGCCGACGATGACCTACACCGGAGGTTTGCCGATGAACGAACGGGTCATCGAAACCGAAAACCTGACCAAACACTACGGCGATGTGGTGGCTGTAGACAATCTCAATCTGGTCGTGCACAAAGGCGAGATCTTTGGCTTGCTTGGCCCCAACGGATCGGGCAAGACGACTACTATCCTGATGCTCCTGGGGCTCACCGAGCCGACCGCAGGCAAAGTGAGGGTATTGGGGCTCGATCCCGTGCGCCAGCCCTTGAGCGTCAAAGCGCGGGTGGGCTACATGCCCGATGAGGTGGGCTTTTACGATGAACTCACAGCCCGCGAGAACCTGATTTACATCGCCAAACTGAACGGTTTGCCCCGCGCAGAGGCGTATCGGCGCATTGACGAGGCGCTGGCGCGCATGGGGTTGCATGAAGTCGCCGACCGCCCGGTGGCTACATTTTCGCGCGGGATGAGACAACGTCTGGGCGTGGCGGATGTCCTGATCAAACAGCCACAGCTCATCATCATGGACGAGCCCACGCAGGGGTTAGATCCAGAAGGGGCACGTGAGTTTTTGCGCATCATTAGCAATCTGAAACAGGAAGGCATCACCATCCTGCTCTCGTCCCATCTCTTGCATCAGGTACAAGCAGTATGCGACCGAGTGGGGTTATTCCATCGCGGCCGCATGGTCTTGGAAGGCACGGTAACCGATCTGGCGCAGCAAGTGCTAGGCAGCGCTTACCGCGTCCACTTGCAAGCGGACGGTTCGCCCTCTGCCCTGATGGAAGCATTGCAGCGCCTTCACAATGTGGTGGAAGTACGGCAAGAAGACCACAACCGCTATGAAGTGGCTGCCAGAAGCGACGTCCGGGCAGAAGCTGCCAAAGCGGTTGTCGCTGCTGGCGGACGGTTGTTGTCGCTAGACGTGGAGGCGCCAAGCCTAGATGACATCTATGCCCGCTATTTTGAGGAGGTGGAGCATGTCACTACGGCGGGAAGCAGTGCAAAGTGAGTCCTTCCGCGAAGGGTCGCCATGGACTGGCTTATGGGCAGTCGTGGCTAAGGAAATGGCTGACCATCTAACCAGCGTGCGCATGCGTGTTCTGGAAATATTGATGCTGTTGACGGCAGCCGGTACGGTTTACGCCGCGACCATGAACCTGCGCACCACCGTAGGCGAAGATCCCTTCCTATTGCTCAGGCTGTTCACTACCGCCTATGACCCGCTGCCGGCTTTCGTCGGTTTTCTCGGCTTTCTAGTGCCCTTGGTCGCCATTGCCCTGGCTTTTGACACCGTGAACAGCGAATTCAACCGCCGCACCATGTCGCGCATCCTGGCACAACCCATCTATCGCGATGCATTGTTGCTGGGCAAGTTCCTGGCGGGGCTTTTCACCCTCGCCCTGATACTCACTGCCATCTGGCTGCTGATTATTGGCTTGGGCATCATAGGACTGGGAGTGCCTCCCAGTGGCGAGGAAGTGGGTCGCAGCCTCTGGTTTTTGCTGGCTTCTATTTTCTACGGTGGCATCTGGCTGGCACTGGCGATGGTGTTTTCCATTGTCTTCCGTCAGCCAGCAACGGCAGCGCTGTCTTCTATGGCTGTCTGGCTCTTCTTCATGATTTTCTGGAGCATCATTGCCAACTTGCTGGCGCAGATTTTGCAACCGGTGCAATACGGCTTTGCACGGGAAATCTTGGCACAGGCACAATTGGAGTTGGCGCTCAGCCGGCTTTCGCCCAACACGCTCTACACAGAGATCATGTTGGCTTTGATGCATCCCACCGTGCGCTCCGTTGGGCTGACGCTGCCCATCCAATGGCAAGGCGCGATCCTGGGCTCGGCGCTGCCCTTGCATCAGAGCTTGTTGTTGATCTGGCCTCAATTGACCGGGCTCATTGCAGCAACGATCCTCTTTTTCGCCCTGGGTTACGTCCTCTTCCAGAGGCAAGAAATCCGCGCCTGAAGCAAGTCTGGGAGTGAATGCTGCGCGGGCTGTAGCCCCCGCAGAGCAAATGAGAACATCCTGCACGGCTGTAGCCCGCACAAAGCGAATCAAGACATCCTCCTGCTTGGGCTGGACCACAGTCCAGCCCAATTTCTGTCTTTTTTCACATAATTTCCATGCTTTCTTCACACCAAATTCACAAAATCCCCCACCGCTTCTGTATACTGTAAATAGCCTGGTCTTCTGAGAACGTAGCGTTTAGGCTCTGCCAAAGAAACTTCCTGATGGTGAAGAGGTGGACAAACAGGGAGGAGAACTGCAGTGAGATCGAGCTCTCTTACCATCAAAGATGTGGCTCAGTACTGCCGTGTCAGCCAATTTGCGGTATTGAAATGGATACAGCAGGGGAAACTTGGAGCATGCAAGGCCGCTGATGGTCAACTTTTGATACCCTTTCAAGAATTTCAAGCCTTCTTGAAAACCTATGGCATGCCCATAGATGCGCTTTATTTCCGCGCCCAGGGAAATTCCAAACGTATTCTGGTCATCAGCGAGGAGGATGAGATCACGGAATTCCTTGTGCGCAGCCTGTGCCAGAGCAGCGTAGTCATCCGGGTCTTTTCCGCGCGCAATTGGAACGAAGCCCGCTGTCAAGCCATGGCTTTGAAACCAGACCTCATCATACTGGGTCCAACGAACCTCGACCCTGACGGAAACGAAATACGGCAGTGGCTGAGACAGAACCCTACCTTTGCGCATACCAAGTTGCTGGCTATTATGGATGCCAATGGATCCGAAGACATGCAGTCCTGTGCAGAGAAGGACATTGACGAGGTGGTTCAGCAGCCGCTGGACGTTGCCACCCTGCAGAAAAAAGTGCACGCTCTGCTAACGGATACCTAATGCCTACGCCTGACTACCCTTACCGCTGGCATCACCCAAAGCAATGGCTTTCATGGCTTCAATGGCTATGCGGATTGCATTTTCCTCGCCGCGGCGGAAAGCGGCTTCCCCCCATGCCGGCTTGACCTCTGTAGCTGTCCCATCGCAGGCAAAGAGAGCGCCCGTGCGCCAGCCGCGCACTGCCCCAAGGACGAAAAGGGTATCACTCTCCATCTCGCGATAGAGCAACCCCGCCTGTTTCAATAAAGCCTGCAGTGCTGCATCCTTCGGGCCATAGAAAGCGTCTCCCGAGGAACCCGGCCCCACATGCACTGGAATGCCCAACCTTTGCGCTGCTTTAACTAAGGCTGTCGTTACCTCAAAATTGGGCACCGCAGGGAATGGTACCGGCAGATAGTTGTGGGCAGTGCCTCCACCCCGGAAAGTGCCTGTAGCAATGATCACATCACCACAAGTGATGTGATCTTGATAAGTCCCGCAGGAGCCAACACGGATAAAAGTGTTCGCACCCAAATGCCCCAGCTCCTCGAAACAGATGGCAGCACTGGGGCCACCCATGCCGGTAGAGGAGACGGTCATACGGATGCCATCCACTGTGCCGCTGAACACGAGATAGCCCCGGCTTTCGCTCACCAACTGCGCCTGGTCAAAATGCGCTGCGATTTTCTTGGCACGTTCATGATCCCCAGGAACAAAGACATACCGGGCAATATCCTTTGCTTCGCAACGGATATGAAATTCCATCTTGACCTCCCTGGTTATCCTTTTCGCTCTATTGTCCTTCCTGTGCATCGGCCTGGGCAATGCTCTTCATCGCTTCCAGAGCAATACGGATGGCTTGCTCCTCACCTTTGCGAAAGAGTTCCTCGCCCCAGGCGGGCTTGATTTCTTTCGATGTGCCATCGTTCGCTAGGATGGAACCGGCTCGCCAACCGCGGAAACTAGAGACGATAAACAGAGTATCCGTTTCCATGTCCAGCGACAATACTCCGGCGTCTTTCAATTTGGCGATGAGTGCGGGTTCAGGCAAAACATAGAAAGCATCCCCAGTCCAGCCAATGCCCACATGTACTTTGATACCGAGCCTTTTGGCTGCTTCGACCAGCGCCGTGAGCACTTGAAAGTTAGGCAACGCAGGGAATGCTGGCGGCAGATATTGATTCCCCGTGGCACCTCCACGGTAGACACCAGTAGGTATAATCACCCCGCCGCATGGCACATCATCCTGCAAGGTGCCACAAGAACCCACGCGGATGAACGTATCAGCACCCAGATGCCCCAGTTCTTCGAAACAGATAGCAGCCTGTGGGCCTCCCATGCCGGTTGAAGCTACGGTCATCGGGATGCCATCCACTGTACCCGTGAATACCAAATAGCCCCGTGTGTCACTGACCAGCCGCGCATGGTCGAAATGAGCAGCGATTTTCTTCGCCCGCTCATGATCACCTGGCACAAAGACGTAGCGTGCAATATCCTTAGCCTCACAGCGAATGTGAAATTCCATTTCCCTCCCTCCTCAATCTATCCTCGCTCCTAGGCTTTCTGCCTAGGCGAGCATCATACCTTGTAATGCTTCCAGGCGCCGAAGGGCTTCCTGAGACAGTGCAGGATGCCACGGGATGGGGCCAAACTGCTCTACGGCGAAAGAAGCGGAGACAGCTCCATACAGCCCTGCAGTGCAGGCATCGTTGGTCTCAGCGTAGCCGACCAATAACCCACCGCAATATGCATTGCCGGCTCCGGTTACATCCACCACCGTTGTTGGCCAAATGGGAATCGCATGTATCTGTCCACCTCTTTCGGCAACCAGTGAACCCTTCTTACCCATACGCAATGCTGCCAGGCGCGCGCCATCACGGTGCATCGCCTGGAGTAGGGCTTGGGGCTCCGTCTCTTCGTAGAGACAGCTCGCGGATTCTAGGTCAGGGCAGACGATATCCACCTCCCTTAACACGGCAGCGAATTTTTCGCGCTGTTGTGGATTCATCCAGTAAGGTGAGGGCTCCCATAGGATAAGCGATACACCTTTACTGCGCAGGAAGGCAACCCAGGAATGCAACGTATCAGATCGGTCAGTGAGGATGTACACACCGCGAGCACCAACATAGGCGGGTGGAAAATGGGAAGGCTCTGATTCCAAACGTAGCAAGTCTTGAAAATCAGTGCGAAAGACCTCCGTGCGTTTGCCATCCTCCTCAAAAAGTTGCCATGCGCGTGGTGTGGGCAAGTGCTCCCGCCGCACGCCAGCGAGATCAACCCCTGATGCCGTCAAGGTGGTCCAATGATCCGCCGGGAAATCCACACCCACCGCAGAAACAAAACCCACGCGCTCACTCCACACTCTGATCCCCATTACAGCGTGCGTGCCAGCCCCGCCCAGCGTGTTCATGCGCGTTGTACCATCGGGCAAAACAACGTCATCAATGATAATGTTGCCAATAACAACATAATCCAATATATGCCTCCCTTTACACAGGCTGCACGCGGTTTTTCACATAAGCCAAGCGGGTTTCCGCCTCAGCACGTGTATAACGCATGGCATAGAGCGCACCGAAACCCTCCAAGACAAATGAAGCCGAGACCGATCCATAGCAACCAGCCAGGACAGGATCTTGTGTCTCTTCGTAACCCACCATAAAGCCACCGCAATACGCATCTCCTGCCCCCGTAACATCCACCACCTGAGTCGGGTAAGCGGGCACCAGCCATTTCTTTCCCGTATGGCGATCGTAGATCAGGGAGCCTTTGCTACCCGCCTTGATAACGATCGCTGCCGGGCCGGCTGCGGCAAAGCGAGCTGCTGCCTGCCATGGATCTCCTTTGCCCAGCAAGGATTCCACTTCCTGTGCGCTGGGCAAGAATGCATCCACCCAATGCAATAAGGAGAACACCTCTTCGGCTAATGCTGGCTTCATATACCGCTCACCAGGGTCCAGGCTGACACGAATCCCCCGCTCTGCCAAAGTGCGCGAAAGCGCACAATGCGAAGAAAGTTCAAGCGGCGAGAGGTGTGCTGCCTTCACCATGAGGTAAGACGGAGGCAGATCAGTGGGACGGGGAGACAGGGGCATAAACTCTCGGCTATCCTGACCAGGTGTCGAATGGATATAGCCGGATAACTCATCTGGCAAAGGGAGCCCTAAACGGGCAAAGTGGCGTTCTGGTTCTGTATCCACCCGCGTTTCCAAATCTAGGTAGGCGTAAAAAGTGCGCATGTCCTGCCATCCAGGGATACACCGTATCCCTTCGATGCAGATGCCAGCACGCTCCAGTTGAAATAACCATTCCTGCGGATAATTCTCCCCTACTCGAGACAGGATTCCTACCTGCGCTGCCCAAATTCTGGCTCCTACAGCGGAATAAATGGCATTGCCTCCCATTTCCCGCAGATGGACCTGGCCGTCTGCCGTGATGACATAGTCTATGCGCAATCCACCGGCAGTGAAATACTGAAGCGGCATAGCAACATCACTCTTGCTTGGTAGCACTGACAAAGGCTCTTACTTTATCCACATCCCAGTCCGATCCAATAGCATCTGCCGACCAAGCGGAAATGCGTTTGAGCGCTGTGCTGACAATGACGCCATCCGCTACCTGCAAAGCCTGAGCGACATTTTCTGCCGTCACGCCCCCGCCAATGAACAACGGGACACCAAGATTGGCACGCTGCACCTCATCTACCATCGCGATGGATTCGCTAAAGCTCCGTCCGGTGAGGATGAGGCCATCCGCGCGTCCAAAAGTAACCGCTTGCTGAGCTGCCTCAGTCAACGGCACAGCCCCCAGTGGCATGCCAGTGCGGTCATATACATCCGCCAGGATAGCAATATCCTCGGCACGGATCGCAGCACGGTATTGAATCGCTTCATAGGCACACCCCTCTAGTAAGCCCTCTGCTTTGACCATTGCTCCCACATAGACCTTGAGCCGGACAAAGTCCGCATGCATGGCTTGCGCGATGGCAAGGGGACCCTCAGCCCCATGAGCCATGAGACAAACGCCGAGCACAGCATGGGGAAAGTCCTGACGCAAAGCACAGCCCACGGCCGTAATCCTGGCAATCGTGTGTGGCTGTACCACACGCGCTACGGGATAATCTCCTAAATCCTGGATGTACAATCCGTCAACGCCATTTTCCAGGGCAATAGCTGCATTACGTCGTGCATAGGCGATCACTTCAGCCAAGGAAGGGGCTTGTCGCTGTGCTGCACTGGGCATTGGCGGCAAATGAAGTGCAGCGATAACCCGTACCTCTCGATTCCGCAGTACCAATCGGCTCACGGCAGTACCTCTTCCTGCAACTCGCTGGTCTGGATGCGGCTAATGCCCCCGCCACCTTCGATGCTGCGTCCCCCACCGAACGCTCGGAAATATTTCTCACCCAGCAATTGCGTTCGGTATTCTGCAAAAAGCATCCCCGCCAGACCATAGAGCAAAGGCGAGAAAGCCTCCCGCACTTTGCCATGCACTGGCAGCACGGCTTCGGCTTGGGCAGAAATAACCGCCTCACCGACCGGGACAACGGCAGCCACGCGCCGTCCGATGGCTTTGGCTGCCACTGCTGCCTCACAGGCGCGGCTGTTGCTCCGCCCTCCTGCGTCTATGAAAAAGGTGGGGGTATCTACGGCACGGGCAAAGTATTGCAGATGCGTCCACTCTTCTGTGTCCTGCCCTAAAGCAGAATCCCCGCTCGCTTCCAATAACTTTGCCGCACTAAATAGGGCTGTGCCGTAATTCGGGCCTCCGCCAACAAAGACAAATTCTTGCGCATCTTTCCAAGAGGTCACCAGGTTTTGAATCGCTCCTTCATTGGCTTGCACAGTCGCTTCTATGGCATCAGGCACTGCTTCCAGTTCTCTATAAGCGGTCTGCACCGCTACAGAAGAAAGAAAGCCTCGTACTTCACCAATGCGGATGGCAGCCAGATAAAGCATAAGCAATGATGCGATATAGGAACGGACGCCTGGCGTGGGCACAGGGGTGGGTGGTGGCGGGAGGCTGGTCTTTAAGACGTGATGTGCGGAATGTGCCAGACGGCTATGTGGCGCACCGGTGATACCCATAGTCACCGCGCCAACTTTGTTAGCCAGGCGAACGGATTCGATCGTCCTCGCCACTTCTCCAGAGACGGAAATACCTATCACCGCAGTAGTTTGTGGCTCGGCGAGAAAGGGCACCGTATAGCGCGAGAAATGCAAAGCCATCATGGCTCGCGTGGGCATACCAGCCAGCGTATGAAAAGCCAGCTCCCCACCAAGGGCAGCCATGTGCGAATCACCGCAGCCCACCAAATAGATAGATTGAAGCGATGCACAGAGCGCAGGCGTCAACACTTCTTCTGCCGCCTCTTGAAAAGAAGGGAGGATGTCTCGCACCATTGCGGGCAGGCTATGAATTTGTTCCAACATGGGGGTCGAAGTTTTTTCCATTTGTTCTCCTTTGCTTGTCTAACGCAAGGCACGATAAAGGGTTTCTTTCCAACGCGCTATATCAATCGCCTTGCAAACTTCAATATTCGGTTCGCGATTGGTCACCCGCAGCTCATCCACGACCGTCATGCCTCGTGTCAGTTCGCTCGTTGTTTCCACATCCACGTAGTAACGGCCCAAGAATGTGCAAATCGTGCGGTCAATCGCTACAGACATGGCGACCGGGTCAGGTAAAGCCAGTCCATTCAGCCCCAGCCATTCCTTACAAGCTTTTAGCGCCTGCTGGTTGATGTCCAAAGTGTAATGGGCATAGGGCGTGTCTAGGCTGCGCACGTACGTCATCTCTTCGTCATTTAACACCGCCTGACCGCAACAATGTTCCCAACCAATCATCACGATCGGCATTCCAGAGTGAAACACGATGCGTGCGGCTTCAGGGTCACACCAGATATTGTACTCTGCAGCAGGGGTAACATTGCCTACCGTATTCGCCGCACCGCCCATCACATACACCTCACGCACCTGGCGAGCAATGTGAGGAGCCTTGCGCAGCGCAACTGCAACGTTCGTCAAAGGCCCCAGTGTTACCAAAGTGATTTCACCGGGTGCGGACATAATAGTGTTGATAATGGCATCCACAGCGTGCAACCTTTCGGGCTGGCGCTTGGGTGGTGGCAAATGAAGCCCGCCCATGCCATCATCGCCATGGAAGAAGTAGGCATGTGAGGGTTCGCGCAGCAGCGGGCGATCCATCCCCATATAGACGGGGACATCTGCTCCACAGAGTTCTACGGTATTGAGCGCATTCTTCGTTCCCTGTTCCACCGGTACATTTCCTGATACAGTAGTGATGGCTTCCACATGGATGCCTGGTGCGCGCAAAGCCATTAAGATTGCTACCGCATCGTCCGATGCCGTATCGGTATCAATCAAAAAGCGTCGCATTTGCTCCTCCTTTGTCCTTAATTACTAATCCGCCTGATCTCTCAGGAGGTCAAACGCTGTTTGTACAGCGCCAGGATCCCCTCTGCATCTACATCCACGCATACTTTTACATTGGGCTTCTGACCATATTGGCCTAGACGATCCACAACTGTGTACCCCTGACAACTACCTTGAGTTTCCACCTGCACATAGTATTCTTGGATGCGGAACAATTCCGGGCGGATGAGATAAGCCACGGCCGAAGGGTCATGAACATGGAACCCATCCAGGTGGTAACGCTCATTGTGATACGCTATATAGCATGGAGTAATCGAAGCGATAAACTGCGTAAAGCGATTCCCCGCCCGTTGCAACTCTGCCAAGTATGGCTTATCCATCACCACCTTTTTCGTTACGTCCAAGCCCACCATCGTCAAGGGCCAAGGAGCTTCAAAAACCATCCTCGCTGCTTCAGGGTCGTGGTAGATATTAGCCTCCGCCACAGGCGAGACATTCCCCTCACAGAAAGCCGCGCCGCCCATCAACACCACTCCACGCACCAGGTGCGCGATCTCAGGCTTCAGATGAAGCGCCAGTGCCAAATTGGTCAATGGACCCAGGGTTAGGATCGTGAGTTCCCCTGGAGCCGCCATAACCTGCTCGACGATGAAACAGGCTGCAGGCATATTCACCAGTGGCATCTTGGGTGCAGGCAAGGAAACATTGCCCAAGCCATTCGCACCATGGACGTAATCCACGACCCCGGCAAAGGGACGCACTAGAGGCTGGGCTGCGCCCATAGCCACGGGAATATCGCTGCGCTCAGCCAGTTCTAGGATTTGGCGCGCATTGCGTGCCGTCTGAAAGACATCCGCATTCCCATGCACTGTGGTCAAAGCGCGCACTTCCAGTTCGGGAGAGCGTAGAGCCAATAAAATAGCCATGGCATCGTCTATACCTGGATCGGTGTCGATTAACACGGGCTGTGCCAAATTTGTCTCCTTCGACTTTTCATAGAATAACAAGCCGTCCATTATCCTACGCTAAGGGCTTGTGCGATTCGTCCACCCACACGGGCATTATGGACAAGCAAACTGCGGTTGGCACGCAGGCTGCGGCCAGCGGTCAACTCAGCAATGCGAGCAAGGAGGAATGGCGTAACCGCTTCGCCCCGTATGGCTTGCTCATCTGCTAGGCGAACCGCCTGCGCAATAGCGGATTCTGCCTCCCCGCGTGGCAATTCATCAGCCGCTGGCACAGGGACCACCACTAGGAGCGCTGCTGATAAAGCCAGTTGGTCCCGTGCGCGGGCGATCGCAACTACTTGCTCTGGCTCATCCACGCAGACGTCTACCGCCAACCCACTTTCTCTGGAATAGAAAGCAGGGAATTGCTTCGTCTTATAACCAATAATCGGCACCCCTAACGTTTCGAGGCGTTCACGGGTAGCCTCCAGATCGAGTAAGGCTTTGGCTCCAGAGCAAACCACAATCATAGGCGTGCGAGCCAACTCCTCTAGATCAGCGGAGACGTCAAAGGGGTGCCCACGATGGATACCTCCAATGCCGCCCGTAGCAAAGACGCGGATACCTGCGCGATAAGCCAAGGTCAGAGTAGCGCATACTGTCGTGGAACCATCCCCCTTCATTGCCATGATGATAGGCAGGTCACGTCGGCTACACTTGCGCACTCCCGCGGTATGCGCCAGATACTCGATTTGCGCCTCATCCAGGCCGATAACAGGCTCACCACCCAAGATAGCAATGGTAGCAGGGATCGCACCTTCGCTGCGCACGGCCTCTTCCATCGCCCGCGCTACTTGCACATTTTCTGGATATGGCAAGCCATGGCTGATCAACGTGGATTCTAGGGCAACTACTGCCTTGCCTTTCTCGAGCGCTTGTTGCACGTCAGGGCGTACGCGCATCGCTTTCTCCTTTCTCTAAGCAGGTGGAAATGGCAAGTCTACACGATACTTGCGGAGCAAATCCACTACTTCTTGTGCTGTTGGCACCTGGCGACCGCTGCCCACTTTTTGCACCTTGGCTCCTGCCACTGCATTGGCAAATAGCGCGCTATCGCGCAGTGAATAGCCATGCAAGTAGGCATAAATAAAAGCCGCATCAAAGGTGTCACCCGCGGCGGTGCTGTCCCGCAACGTTACAGGGAAGGCGGCCACTTCCAGCATTTCATCTCGCGTATATACCCGGCAGCCTTGCGCCCCGCGCTTGACCACAACAATGGGCACGCCCCAGGCAAAGAGAGCATTGACGCCAGCCTCTATTTCTTCTAACCCTGTGGTAACCCGCACCTCCTTTTCCGTGCCCAGCACCACTGTGCACTGTGCACAGGCATTGCGCCGCGTTTCCATCGGGACCGGGGACATGTCAGGGCCAAGATCCATAAAAATAGGCACTCCAGCCTCTCGTGCGGTCTGCAGTGCGAAGGGAGTAGCCTCCCAGATTTGCGTTTCAAAGAGAGCATAGGCGACAAGGAAAAAGGCATCAGCCATCTGAATCTGCGTTCGCCATAGATTGGAGAAAGGCACCTTGTCGCCACCGCCGTAGCGCCCTAGAAAAGCATGCTGGCCGGCCTGGTCTACCAATACCAGTACCAAGGTCGAGGTCGAGTCAGGGGCATGTACCACGCCGGAAACATCTACTCCTTCCTGGGCTAAGATCTCGGCCGCCGCGTGTCCATACATGTCATCGCCCATCGCGCCATGGCAGTGCATGACCATCCCCAGGCGAGCACCAGCAATGAGAAAGTTACCCGCTCCTCCGGGCTCTAACGTAGGACCTTGCACAACCTGTACGGTCTCGGGGTGGATGGGCAGGCACTCGATTTCAAACACCAAGTCCACCACGGTATCTCCTAGGGAAACCACATGAAAGGGTTTTTTACCGCGTTGTCTTTGTTCCGCCATCGCCAACAATGTTTCGCCTTTCTAAGATAGATCCCGCCCTTGGCAGGAAGAGAACAGCCGGGAATCTTGAAGGATATGATTCTTGTCAGTGATGTCCCAAAGCAATAGCCGTTCATGACTTGGGAGGCATAGTTCCCTCTGCCAACCGATACAATCCTAATGCCACACCCTCAAAATCCAGCTCTGGGTTTACACGCTTGAGCGTGGCAATCACTTCCTTGGGGAAGGCATCCACCCCACGCCAGGCACCGACGATGGCACAAGCCATCGCACCCACTGTGTCAGCATCGCCGGACAGGTTGGCGGCATAGGTAGCCGTGCGCAACAAATCCCCCTCGCCCATGACCAGTACGCCGAACGCTGCAGGGACCGATTCACTGGTGGCCAGCGTCGTACCAATGAGATCATAAAGGTCCTGGAGTCGCTCCCGGTCTGGTTTATCTGCCTGTGCCAGTGTAACAGCCAGCTCAATGCGCCGTGGTATAGAAGGCCCCATCCAGGGAGCAGCCCATTGCACTGCTTCATGCGCAGCCTGTTTGCCTGCCTCGATGATATCCTGTAGCGTAGAGCGGGGGAACAAGGCTTGCGCAATCGCACCGGCAATGGCTGCTGCACCAGAAGCAGCTACCTGGGTGTTGTGCGTAGGAATGCAGGACAGAGCGGCATCCCGTGCAGCAGCGTGTACGTCACCGGGGTGAATCAACCCTACCGGGCAGACGCGCATCGCTCCTCCATTGGTATCCCCTCTAAGGCCAGTCTGAGTAAGGGGGTCACCACGCCGGATGGCTTGTACTGCCCTTCGGGTACTAGGGCCAATATAAGGAGAACGATCGCCATCCACGGATTCATACCATGAGACAATCGCTCGTGCCACACCCTCGAGTGTCACCCGGCCATCTGCGATAATGGCTTGTGCGAGGGCAAAGGCTTGCTCAGTGTCATCGGTCACGCGGCCCGCTGGCAATCCAGCATGGACGGGATGATCAGTCGGCCCAGGATAGAAACGATCTACCCAGCCTCCAAATCGCTGCCAAGTTTCTTCAGGGGTCAATAAAGCCGGCATACCCCAGGCATCGCCCAGGGCTTCGCCTAACAACCCACCTAAAATGTGACGATAGAGTCGCTCGTCTTGTGGTGAATGATGGAGGGTCTTCATGCAGATACACTCATTCTCCGCCTGTCGCTTCCACGTGTGCCTGAAGCCTCTCCTGTAAGCGCCGAGCCCGCTCCACTGCAGCAGCCCGCCCTTGCACGGCATAAACCACTAGGGCAAGCACTGTTGCCGCATAGGGAATCATCTGCACCCACTGGGGCGGGATAGCCAATGACCCTAACTGGTTGGAAAGAGCATCAGCAAAACCGAAAAACAGGGAAGCCAAAGCCACACCAAGCGGCCTACGGTTACCCAGGTGAACGGCTGCTAGGGCAATGAAACCTCGGCCAGCCGTCATATCCCGCTGGAACATGTTAAGGTAGCCCATAGACATGTTGATTCCGCCCAAACCAGCCATCACACCGCTTAGCATCAGCGCGATATAGCGTGTGCGTCGCACATTAATGCCTACCGAACCAGCCGCTTCGGCATTCTCACCTACCGCACGGATGTGGATGCCCAAGCGTGTCCTGTACAAGAACACCCAGATAAGAAAGACCAACAGCACTGCTACATAGGTCAGTACATTGTGTCTGCTGAGCATTGGCCCCAGCACAGGCATCCCATCGAGCACAGGGATAGCGATGCGCGGGAGGCTAAGGCTGGCCAATTTGCTCGAACTACCTTTGTCCTTTGTCAATAGGTACAGGATAAAAATTGTCCCTCCTGAAGAGGCAATATTGACAGCCAGACCGGACAGGATAATATCCGCCTTGAGATTGAGGTGGAAATAAGCCAGCAAAATTGCCACCGCTACGCTGCAAGCCACTCCAGTCAAACATCCCAACCAGGCATTGCCAGTAAAAGTGCTTATTACGACCCCCACTAAAGCAGCAATGAGCATAAGCCCTTCGAGAGCAACATTGGTCACACCAGCCAATTCGGAAATCAACCCACCCAGAGCAGGGAGCAGAATGGGTGTCGCCACGCGAATGACGCTGCCCACGAAAGCAGCGCTGAGAATACTCCTCAAGACTACATCAAATGACATCGCCTGCCTCCTTTCCCTCCGCCAGTTCAGCGCCGCGCCTGATGCGCATCTGGCGCTGCAAGAAGGCGAGGAATCCCTCTGCGGTAACGAGCAAGATAATCACAGCCTGGATGACCATGACCAGTTCCCTCGTCACATCGCTGGAACGTTCCATGATATCTGCCCCAGCACGCAGATACCCATAGAAAAGTGCTGTCACCGGTATCAGCAAGGGGTTATTCCTAGCCAAAAGAGAAACGACAATGCCTTCAAAGCCCAATCCCATAGATACATTGAGGATCACCCGTTGGTGGATGCCCATGGACAAGTGCGCACCGGCCAGCGCAGCAAAAATGCCGCTAATCGCCATGGTCAGATAAATCACCCTCTTTGTATTGATGCCTCCATAGTAAGCAAAGCGGATGTTGGCGCCAGTCATACGCAGGGCGTAACCAAAAGGCGTCCGGTACATCAGGAAATATACGATGAAAACGGCTGCAATCGCCCAGAAAATAGCCGTGGTAATGCGCGTCTCAGGCACAATGCGCGGCAAAAGTGCCGTGGGATAAAAATACCTGGAAACCGTGTACCCAGCTTCCGGGGGCTTGAGACGGTACGTGAGGATGAGGTTATAAATCCGGATGGCAATGGCATTCAACATCAATGTGGAAACGATTTCGTTAGCATCCAGATAAGCTTTCAAAAGGCCTGGAATCAGTCCCCACAAGAAACCCACCAGCGCTGCGGCAATAACAGCCAGAGAAACGTGCAACAAAGCAGGTAATTGGAAATACAACCCTACCAAGCCTGATACCAAGGCACCCAAGTAAAGCTGCCCTTCAGCAGCGAGACTGAATTGCCGTGCCCGAAAAACCAAGCAAATCGCCAACCCCACCAAGGTCAAAGTGATACTTTCTTCAATCCAGTTACCCAAACGGTTAATGCGCGTCAGCGGGCCCAGGAGGAAAGCACGATAAGCCGCAATGGGTTCTTTGCTCACGAATAAGGTGATAATGAACCCCAAGAGCAATGCCGCCAGAATCGTTCCTACAGCCCGTGCAAATTCGAACCATTCCTGTTTGCGACGTTCCTTCATAGATACGCCTCCATCTCTGTTGGGTCTTGCTTCTTCAGCCCCAGCATGTATGCCCCTAGCTCTTCCTCTGTAACCTTCTGTGCATCGGGGAAAACGCCAACAATCGCACCATTGTACATGACCACGATGCGGTCCGACAGACTCATGACTTCATTCAAATCAGCAGAAACCAGGAGGATCGCACATCCCTCCGAGCGTTTCTGGATCAATTGCTGGTGGACAAACTCTGTGGCCCCTACATCAATGCCGCGCGTAGGTTGAGCGGCGATCAGCAAACGCGGTTGAGAGGAGAACTCGCGTGCCACAACCACTTTTTGCATGTTGCCACCAGACAAAGCGCGCACCGGCACGCTTGCATCAGGGGCCATGATGCTGAATTGGCGGATTAGCCCGTTGCCAAACTCCATGATAAAACCGACGCTGAGAAAACCATTCCGTGTGAAGGGAGGCCGATAATAGCGGTCCACCACCGTATTTTCGGCCACGTTGGCATCCAATGCCACCCCATAGGTGAGTCGGTCTTCCGGGATATGGCTTACGCCTAGTTCGCGCACCTTGCGCGGTGTATGGTTTAGCAAAGATTGGCCATCCACCATCGCGGTACCAAAAGTTGCCGGGCGCAGTCCTGCCAGCACTTCCACCAACTCCGTCTGGCCGTTTCCTTCGACCCCAGCCACACCCAGGATCTCGCCTGCATATACGTTGAAGGAGACATTGCGCAAACGAACGTGGCCTGTCTCAGCGATATGGGTCAGATCACGAACTTGCAACACAACCTCCCCTCGTTGCACAGTCGGCTTGTCAACAACCATAAACACTTCCCTGCCAACCATCATCCGTGCAATCTGGGTTTCGCTTGCTTCGGCGGTTTTTAATGTGCCCATTACACGCCCATTGCGCATGACAGTAACGCGGTCCGAAATCTCCTTGACTTCACGCAACTTGTGGGTGATAAATATAACTGTCTTACCCCGTTCGGTCAGCTTGCGGATCGCCGTGAACAGTTCGCGTGTCTCCTGCGGGGTGAGCACAGCTGTGGGCTCATCCAAAATGAGGATCTCTGCCCCCCAATGTAGCGCCTTCAAGATTTCTACCCGTTGTCGCATCCCTACCGGGATACTGTCAATCGTTGCATCTGCTTCAACTTTTAGCCCGTATTCTTTGGAAAGCTGCTCCGTAATGCGCAATGCTTCCGTATAATTCACCAAGCCACGATCTAAGGGCTCTCGGCCCAAGACGATGTTCTGGGCGACCGTAAAGGAAGGAATGAGCATGAAATTCTGGTGCACCATGCCAATGCCCTGTCGGATGGCATCAATAGGCGAACGGATATGCACACGCTGCCCACGCAGCCATATCTCCCCCTCTGTAGGCGCTTCCATGCCGTAGAGGATCTTCATCAGAGTGGTCTTGCCCGCGCCGTTTTCACCAACGAGCGCATGGATCTCACCCCGCTCGACGGAGAAATCCACGCGGTCGTTGGCTAGAACGCCATTCGGGTAAAGCTTGCTAATTTGGCGCATTTCAATCAGTGAACTCATTGTTCTGCTCCCACCAAAGGCTGCAATAAATGTGGATATATGCTATAACCCAAAATAGATAACTGTCAAATAGGGCTAGCGACAAACAATACCGCATCCTCTAGCCTAGGCGAGGCCAGCGGCCGAACCACTGGCCTCGCCATGGTTCAAACTTGATGTTAGTTATCCTACAAACGAGCCTCTAGAAGGCAGTATCCACCTTGATCTTGCCGGCTAGGATATCCTTTTCAGCCTGCTCTACCCTTGCCTTCACATCTGCCGGCGTATACTTCTCATAGTACTCGTTCTTTGCCAGGCCAACACCACCCTCCGCAATACCGAGGTACTCTGCCTGTCCGTACACCAACTTCCCTTCCAAGTGCAGCTTGAGCGCACGGAACAGGGAGTTGTCCACATTCTTCAGCATCGAGGTCAGAATACGCTCTGCCTGCTGCGGGTCCGTGTCCTTGACAATGATGGCCTGGTCCGAGTCCACGCCAATGGCATAGCGGTTCTGCTCTTCGGCTGCCTCAAAGATGCCCATTCCCGTGCCGCCAGCCACGTTGAATACAATGTCCGCACCCTGTTCATACATGGCCAGCGTGATCTCCTTGCCCTTGGCGGGATCGTTCCATCCTCCCGAATACTGTACGATGACCTGTACCTCGGGATCTACATCGCGGGCGCCCTGCTTGTAACCCACAATAAAGTCATTGATCACCGGAATGTCCATCCCGCCAATTACTCCGATGACCTTCTTGTCGTTCATCCCAGGCAGTGGCTTCTGCGTCATCATTGCCGCATACACGCCCGCCAAATACGACCCTTCATTCTGCTTGTAGAGCACGGAGTACACATTGCCCAGGTTGCCCTTGCTGTAGTCTACCGAGGTGTCGAAGATGAAGAACCTTTTGTTGGGATACTTGGGCGCAACCTTGCCCAGGTAATCGTTCATCTGCCACGTACCACAGATAAGGATGTCGTAATCCTCCGTTGCTGCTGCGTCCTCCAGCGCTGCTTCCCACCGCGCTGGGTCAGTCCCTGCCTCAATAGTCTTGGCTTGGATACCCAGTTCTTTAACTGCACGGTCTATACCGCGCTGCGCGGAGTCGAAGAATGACTTGTCGCCCAGCACCCCGTTGATCAGCAGGACAACCTTCAACGCCTTTTTCTCCGGTGTTGGAGTGGCTTTTGGCGCGCCACAGGCTGCCACGGCAGTAGCCAACAGTGCCAGCACCAATAAGATATACACCGTCTTACGCATTTTTCTTCCCTCCTTTTTGCTGTTTGGTTTTTATTGAAACCTTGAAATCCAGACAACGCCTACTGTTTACTTCACTCAGCCACCACCCCCTTTCAATTCGGGCTTGATCTTCCCCTTTCCTGCCTCTTCCGGCCATGGAGAAGCCACCAAAACCTGCAAGAGCATTGCTGCCGCTTCTATGTCATCGGTAGACACTACTTCCACTGGCGAATGATTGTAACGCGAGGGGATAGACAAGCCAATAGCCGCCATGCCCGCTTCGACAAAAGCCAAGGGCGAAATGGCAGTGGTCAATCCCATCATCACTTCGTATTGCAATGGGATGCCCTCTTGTGCTGCAATATCCTCAATATGCGCACGCAAACCAGGATGGGCAATCGTGCCATATAGGCTGCCGGGTAGATGATCCATAATTTTCAATGCTGGTCCCTTTCCCAACACCACCTCGCTTTGCTCCAAAGGGGCCAAGTCTGGAGTATCAAAAGCCAACGTAACATCCAGGCCGACAATATATTGTGGTGCTACCGCACGCGCAACCGGAACGGCGCCACGTAAATTAGACTCTTCCTGCACAGTAAAAGCGAGGAAAAGGTCCGTAGGGGGTCGCTTCTCGCCCCACTGTATAGCCAACTGCAGCAGCAAATAGCACCCTACCCGGTTGTCCAACGCTTTGCTGCGGATCAGGCGTTGATTCAAGCGGGTGAAATTTGGAGCATACGTTACCACAGCACCAACTCTCACCCCGCACGCCAATGCCTCCTCCCGGGAACGAACGCCGATGTCCACAAAGGGTCTACGCTGTGGCGGCTCTGACTCTAACCTTTCCAAATGCTGTGGGTATACACCCACTACACCGGGCAAAAAACCATTCGTAGTCCAAACTTGCACAGGCTGTCCAGACAGTGCTGCCGCCGAGACACCACCAATGCGCTCGATGCTCAGGTAGCCATCAGCGCGGATTTTGGACACCACGTGCCCCACTTCATCCATGTGCGCCACAAAGAGCACGCGGGGTCCTTCTCCTGCGATATGGGCTACCAAATTGCCCAGACTATCAACCTCAAACGGGACGTTGATCTGCTCCAAACGCTGTGCAATAAAGCGCTTCACGGGCTCCTCAAACCCGGAGAGGCCAGGCAAAGCAGTCAATTGCTCAAGCAAATCCCAATCAGGCTTCATTACTTTTTTCTTCATCTTCGTCACTTTTTCGAGTTATAATGTGTGCCAACCGCTCGAATCTCCTCCATACGGCGCACCTTCGCCGCCAAAACCTCGGCATCCCCCACGTCACGGCGGTGATGTAAGCCATTAAGAGGCAGCGCTGTAATCGCTTCTTCAATGCGCCTAGAAGCCTCTCCAGGGGTATCAGCCAGCGCAAGAAGGGCAAAGGTTCGCGAGGATGCTGTGTAATAGCCCCCATCTGTCGGTCGGAGGGCGGCGAAGCGCACTTGGACCCCTTGCTCTTCCAACTGGGACAAATCAAGTTGGAAGAACACTTCACGGGATGATTCGGGATAGCCAGGCGGCACTAAGTACTTGGAGACTGTAGCCTTGGGGCGAAAGACAACCTGGTCAAGATCACCGTTTACCCATTGGGCAAGCAACTTCCCCAAGCCATCTTCAAGCACAGCCAATACATTGATCGCTTCGGGGTCACCAAAGCGGACATTGCACTCCACGATCAGCGGGCCCTTTGCCGTGAGCATAAATTGACCATAGATCACACCGCGATAGGGCTCTTGGGTATCTGCCTCTAGGGCAGCGATGACATCCTGCAGCAGTTCCCAAGCAGTCTGGAATTCGGATGGCGTAACAAAGGGCAACAGCCCATCGGCACAGGTATAAGCACCCATGCCACCGGTCATCCCTCCTATATCACCATCGTAAACATACTTGAAGTCTTGGGCCAATGGCATGGGCACGAGATGCTGTCCATCGCTGAATGCCATCAAGGAGAACTCCTCACCAATCAGCCTCTCCTCTAGGAGTACCCGCCGATCCTTATTCATGAGCGATTGGGCATAAGCCAACGCCTCTTCCACGTTCGATAGATTCGTGCCCAGCACGCGCACACCCTTGCCGCCGGTAAGGCCCACTGGCTTTACCGCTACCTGGTTACCATGATCTCGGATAAACGCTGCAACTTCCGATAAATAGGATGCTTCCAAAAAATCCGGATAGCCACGCCCCACCCGCTCACGCAGAAGACACCTCATATACCCTTTGTCACTCTCTAACCTGGCCTGTCTTGCTGTTGGGCCAATAGCTGCCAAGCCCTTGGCTGCCAACACATCCACCAGTCCTGCAGCGAGCGGAGCCTCTGGGCCAATGAGGATGATGTCTGTTTTTGCCTTCCGGAAAAATTCCGCCACCCCATGGACATCCGTCAACGGGCCAGTTTCAATAGCCTTTGCACAAGCCATAATGCCAGGATTGGGTTGATGCATGTAGGCAAAGAGCTCGACCGCTGAGTCAGCGTGCGTCAATGCCACGGCAATGGCATGCTCGCGCCCCCCATCGCCCACTAGCCCAATCCTCATTTCTCCGCTCCTCTCGTAACCTGAATCGGGGCGTCTCGCGTCATGTGGATGACAAACTCATAGCGGTCACCACGGTACAAGAGGGTCATATACTCGATAGGAATATCCTCTTTCAGGTACGTAGTTCCTTCCGCCAACAACAATGGAGTATAGAGTGCTACCCCTAATAGCTCCGCCTCATACTCAGTAGCGACAGCAGGACGAAGGACCTGCTCCGATCGCCATAGACGCAGGCCGTATTTTTCCTCCAACAAGCGGAAGAGGGAATCGTTTTCCAGGTCCTCCTGGAGCAACTGGGGGCATAAATGATATGGGATATAAGAGGTATTCAGAGCCATGGGTTGGCCATCTGCCAAGCGCAAGCGCTCAATGCAGATCACCTGTTGATCGGGACGCAAATGGAGAGCGTGGGCCACTTTAGGCGACGGAGGAATCAACTCCATCCTGAGGAGACGAGAACTGGGCTTTAATCCGGCACGGATCATGTCTTCAGTAAAACCACTCAAGCGCGCTAGACCATGCCGCATTTTATTCGGAGCAACAAAGGTGCCACGGCCTTGCACAAAATAGATCAGGCCCTCCCTGGCCAGCGTATCCAATGCCCGACGTGCTGTGTTCCGGCTGATCTCGTACTTTTGGATCAACTCCCGCTCCGATGGCACTCGAGTGCCCACAGGTAACTCACCTGATTCGATTGCCTCTCGGATAATTTCTGCCACTTGATGATAGAGAGGTTCAAAACTTTGCCGATCAAGTTGTGCCATAACCTCGCCTTTGAGGAAAGTGGTTGGGTGGTTGGTACAACCCAGCCACAATATAGTACAAAAAGACGATCTTGTCAAATCTCGTTTGGAGGGTGTTGAAAAAGCCCTTCCAATGTCATGCTGAACGAAGTGAAGCATCTCGCAGTACTCGGGAAAAATACGGCTAAAGTTACGCTAGACCCTTCGCTTCGCTCAGGGTGACAAGATTTTCAACACTCTCGTTTGTTGCGTTCAAATCAGTTCTTGTGCTTTAAGAGTTGTCACAAGTACCACCATCACGGCTGGATGGTCCCGGGCCGTTGCGCTTGCCCCCGAATGCCCACTTCTGCCACTGCGCCTCGCGCGATATCTGCCATGCGCTGCATCACTTCAGGTGAGGGGGAACCAACGGGGAGGTTCTCGCCCCAGCCGACCGTGGCGACAGGGAGGAAATACTGCAGGTAATACCGCCTAGCACCTGCGATGAGCCCAACGATCGCTTGTACGTCTGGTAAGTCTATTAAGCCAGGCACTACAGTGGTGCGGAATTCGTACTCGATGTCCGCATGGAGCAGGAGTTCGATAGACTGCCGCAGACGCTCTACGTCTACCGCCACACCCGCTGCCTGCTCATATTTCGCTGGGCTGCTTTTGATGTCCATTGCGACATAGTCCACTATGCCTTGTTGCAGGCACGCCTGCAACACATCTGGCCGGTAGCCATTGGTGTCCAGCTTAATAGCCAAGCCTAGGCGGCGTAGATCAGTGAGAAATGCAGCCAAATCAGGCTGCAAAGTTGGTTCACCGCCAGTGATGACCACGCCATCCACAAATCCATGCCGCGCTTCCAAGCGCTGCAGCACCTCAGATGGCTCGATGTCGGGCAATTGCGCGGGACGCAAGACCAAATCCACATTGTAGCAATAGGGACAGCGGAAATTGCACCCGCCAACATAGAGTACGGTGGCGATATGACCAGGGTACTCGATTAGGGAAGTGGGCAAAACTGCTTTTATATGCACAGGTCAGTGAGAAGTAACGAGTGATCAGTCATTAACCTGGTCCACCCGCTATACCCTTTCTTTGCTGGGTTCCGCCTGCTCTGGCATGGCATACGGTTTGCGCTCGGCAAATTCCTGTTGCTTGCCCTTGTTCCAATTCTGCACCGGGCGCAAATAGCCCACAATGCGCGAATACACTTCACAAGGTATGCGTTTCACGGACATGGATGTCCTTTCTTGTCTATCGTCTGCCATGTGTCAGCCTCCATATTTAGAATGCACAAAACATTACGCCACCACGACTCCCCAACGCTCCAGTTCATCCGCCGTATGCTCATAGGGGCAGTAACGATGCGCTCCTGGCAGGTATCCATGCACGGGGCAGATACTGAAAGTCGGCGTGAGCGTAAAGTAAGGAAGGTGGTAGCGCTCTGCGATGCGGCGCACCAACAACCGTGCCTGGCGCCAGTCATCAATCTGCTCGCCGAGAAAAGCGTGGAAAACTGTCCCTCCCGTGTACAGCGTCTGCAGTTCATCTTGATGCTCCAGAGCCTGGAACAGGTCATCGGTGAACCCCACGGGCAGGTGCGTGGAATTGGTATAGTAGGGCGTCTCCTTCGTCCCTGCAGTGATAATGTCCGGGTATTGCTTCCGATCTGCCTTCGCCAAGCGGTAGCTCGCGCTCTCTGCCGGCGTGGCTTCCAGGTTATACAAATGCCCTGTTTCACTTTGAAAGTCTTGCAGTTTTTGGCGCATAAATTGCAGCACACGGATAGCTAGATCTCGCCCTTCGGGATGCCCAATCCCCACGCCCAAAAAGTTGAGGCAACATTCGTTCATGCCCACGATGCCGATTGTCGAGAAGTGATTCGCCCAATAGGACCCCAAACTATCGCGCACAGGCTGCAAATAGTACCGGCTGTACGGATAGAGTCCCTGCTCTGTGTGCCGCACCAGCACCTTGCGCTTGATCTCCAGTGAAGTGCGGGCAACTTCCATGATGTGGGCAAGGCGATAGAACAGGTCATCCTCGCTGGTGGCGCGGTAGCCAATACGCGGCAGGTTGATTGTCACCACGCCAATGCTACCGGTGAGGGGATTGGCACCGAACAGCCCTCCGCCGCGCTTACGCAGTTCTCTGTTGTCCAAACGTAGGCGGCAGCACATGGAGCGGGCGTCTTCTGGTTTCAGGTCGCTATTGATAAAGTTGGCAAAATAGGGGATACCGTACTTGGCTGTAACTTGCCACAACGGTTCTAACACTGGGTTGTCCCAATCGAAATCCCGCGTGATGTTATAAGTCGGAATGGGGAAAGTAAATACACGCCCGCGTGCGTCGCCTTCCAACAGCACCTCGGCGAAAGCGCGGTTGATGAGATCCATCTCATATTGGAAATCGCCATAGGTTTCAGAGCATGGCTCCCCTCCCACGATAACCGGCACATCCGCCAAGGTACTGGGTGGCGTGAGGTCCAGTGTAACATTGGTAAAAGGCGTCTGGAAACCCACCCGTGTGGGCACGTTGATGTTGAAAACGAATTCCTGCATCGCCTGCTTCACGGCTGGGTATGACAAGCCATCGTAGCGCACAAAGGGCGCTAACAGCGTATCGAAATTGGAGACAGCCTGCGCCCCCGCTGATTCCCCCTGCACTGTGTAGAAAAAGTTGATTAACTGCCCCAGGGCAGTACGCAAATGTTTGGGGGGCTTGCTTTCCAATTTTGCCGGCACTCCACCAAACCCTCTGATCAGCAAATCCTGCAAGTCCCAGCCGCAACAGTACGTCGCCAACATGCCCAGGTCGTGGATGTGAAAATCCCCTTCCAGATGGCACTGCCGCACTTCGATGGGATAGATTTTGTTTAGCCAATACTTGGCGGCGATGCTCGATGCCACATAGAAATTCAAGCCCTGCAGCGAGTAGTTCATGTTGGCATTCTCACTGACGCGCCAATCGGCGCGATCAATGTAATCGTCCACCAGCTTCATGCCATCCAACAAAAGCTGGGTTGTATCGCGCACTTCAGAGCGTTGCTGGCGGTACAGGATGTACGCCTTGGCGACCCTAGCTTCCCCAGCCAGAATCAACACTTCCTCTACGACATCTTGTATCTGCTCTACATGGGGACGAGCATCGGTGCCAAAGCGCTGCACCAGAAGTTCGACCACACGCTGCGACAATTCTTGGACACGCTCCTTCGGCTCTCCCATGCCAACAGCCTTAAATGCGCGCAAGATCGCTGCGTCAATGCGCTTTTGATCAAAGGGCACAATGCGCCCATCTCGCTTCTGCACAAAGGCAATGCTGGTTTTCGTTTGCCGCTCTTCTTGCACGGATGAATCAATAACGTCCATGATGGCCTCTCCACATTCTCATTCTTCTTCGCTAGGGAATTTCTTCGGTGCGGTTATGAGTGCTTGGCGCGCTTGCCCTCCTTCACCGCAGCCGCAACGGGCTCACCGCGCTGCTTCCACTTCTTGAACTCCTTAATTTCTTCCACCAGCCCGTTGACATCTTTGAAGCGTCGGTAGACAGAAGCAAAACGCACATACGCCACGTCATCCAAATCCCGTAATTGCTCCATGACCATCTCACCAATGACCTTGCTCTCTACCTCTGCTTTGCCCAAAGCGAACAGTTCGCTCTCGATATGGCTAACCAACTTCTCAATCTGCTCTTCGGAGATAGGACGCTTGGCACAGGCTTTGTAGATGCCCAGGTACAATTTCTCACGGTCAAAGGGTTCACGACGGCCATCGCGCTTCACAACAAGCAAACTAACCGGTGAAAGGCGTTCATAAGTAGTGAACCGTTGTCCGCACTTTGGGCACTCACGGCGTCGTCGGATCGTATTTCCCACTTCGCGGGTGTCAATGACACGAGAATCACCTTCCTGACAATAGGGACAGCGCATGGCAATTTCTCCTTACAAACACGAATCAATACGGGAAGCGCCAACAAGGAGTAACCACTAGATATAGTAGCCAAACCGCGATACATAACTATATCTAGTAGTCAATGCATAGTCTATCACAAAATCGCCAAAATGGCAAGTGGGAAAGACTTAAAAAAGAGGACTTTTTTAAGATTCGTTCTGTCAATGAGGGAATAGTTCCGCAATAAGTGACGAGTAACGAATGAGGAGGCAGCAGGGCATGCCTTCTTGCCCCTTACAGCACGGGCAGTAAGCCACTCTTATGCTTTATGCATTACATTGTATGAACCTTTGCCAGCTAGGCAGCAGTGAGTCACGGGCAACAAGCAAGCCTGCTACCCGTTACTCACTGCTTGCCTAGACCCTCTACCGCCGCCTTAGGAAAGCTGGGATATCCAGGTCCTCGCTCTCGAAAGAACGCACCGGGAAATCAATCGTCTTCCTGGGTTGAACCGCATAGGGCTTTGCCTGGGCACGTGCTTCGGCATTGAACCCGGTGGCGATGACGGTCAGTTGAATCTCATCATCCATGCTCTCGTCAATCACAGCACCGAAGCGGATGTTAGCATCCCGGTCAGCCCGCTCGCGGATCACGGCCGCTGCTGCATCCACCTCGAAGAGCGTGAGGTTTGGACCACCACAGATATTGAACAACACGCCCTTTGCGCCATCAATCGTTACGTCCAACAGCGGGCTAGAAATAGCCTGTTTGGCAGCTTCCACCGCACGATTTTCCCCGCTGGCACGGCCAATCCCCATCAACGCCGATCCGCCCTCAGCCATCACCGAGCGCACGTCGTTAAAATCCACATTGATCAAGCCAGGCACTGTGATGATTTCGGAAATGCCTTGTACACCCTGCCGCAGGACGTCATCGGCAATACGAAAAGCGGCTTCAATCGAAGCTTTCTTGTCCACAATCTGTAGCAGCCGATCATTGGGCACTACAATCAGGGTGTGGGCTTTTTCCTTGAGTTTGGCGATGCCTTCCTCAGCGGCTTTGGCACGCTGGACGCCCTCAAATGTGAATGGCCGCGTAACCACACCAATGGTGAGCGCCCCCAGGTCCCTGGCGATCTCAGCAACGATAGGGCTGGCTCCTGTGCCCGTTCCACCGCCCATGCCAGCGGTAATGAACACCATGTCGGAGCCTTTGAGTATTTCGTAGAGTTCATCGCGGGACTCCTCGGCTGCTTTGGCTCCAATGGTGGGATTGCCACCCGAGCCAAGTCCTCGGGTCAATTTTTCACCAATACGCACTCGTATTGGTGCCTTCGAAAGCATCAGTGCCTGGGCATCTGTGTTCACAGCAATGAAATCTACGCCCTGCACGCCTGCTTCCACCATGCGGTTGACTGCATTGCATCCACCGCCACCAACGCCAACCACGCGGATCTGCGCAAAACTCTCTATGTCTGCCTTTCTACCTGTCATCCGTCTCCTCTCCTTTCATCGTGGTAAAAATGCTCTGAGAATATCCACAAAACGCTTGTATAAATCCGTCCATCGGCTTTCGCGTTTCTCCAACCTCCTTTCAGATGGCCCATGTCGTACTCCCCACAGCAAAAGACCTACTGCTGTAGCATAGGCTGGAGCACTGACTGCATCCGCCAAGCCACCGATATTACGCACATGGCCAATTCTCACCGGCAATTGCAGCATTTCGCGCCCCAGCTCTTTGAAACCTGGCAAATCGGCTGTCCCGCCAGTGAGCACTACACCGGCAGGCAAAAGCCCTTCATATCCAGAACGCTTGATCTCCTGATGGATCATCGCGAACATTTCTTCAGCCCGTGCCTCCAATATCTGGACCAATTCCAGACGCGGGATAGCCTGTGACTCACCTTCCCCAAAAGCAGCCACTTGGATAACCTCTTGCGGGTCAATCGCTTCCGGGAGGACATGGCCATATTTGATCTTCAGCGTCTCAGCCGTGGTGAAAGGCGTACGCAAGCCAACGGCAATGTCGTTCGTCAAATTGTTCCCGCCTACGGGCAAAACGACACTGTGACAGATGCCCCCATCCACGAAGATAGCAACATCCGTGGTCCCCCCTCCGGCATCCACCAGTACCACGCCGATTTCGCGCTCCTCCGGTGTGAGCACTGCCTCACTGGAGGCTAAAGGCTGTAGGATCAAATCATTGACCTGGATGCCATTGCTCTCCACACATTGCACCAAGTTGCGAATGGCCGTCACTGCGCCTGTGACGATATGAGCCTCAACCTCCAGGCGGAACCCAGCCATCCCTACCGGATCGCGTACCCCCTCTTGGCCATCCAAAGTAAAACTGCGCGGGATGATATGCACAATCTGTTGGTTATGCGGCACGGCAATAGCCTGGGCTGCTTCCAAGGCACGTGCCACATCCTCTTCCGTGATGTAGCGCTCCCCGCGCCCCACAGCTACGACCCCTCGGCTGTTGAACGAGGAAATATGCTTACCTGCCAGTCCAATATAGGCGGACTCGATGGTATAGCCAGAAACACGCTCTGCTTTTTCGATGGACTCGGCGATTGCCTTGGTTGCTTCATCCACGTTCACGACAACGCCCTTGCTCAGCCCGTGAGAAGGGGCAACCCCCACACCCAGGATGCAGAGGCGATCCTGTTCATCCAACTCGCCGATCAAAGTACAGACCTTGGTCGTGCCTACATCAATCCCAACAACCGTCCTTTCCAAATTATGCCTCCTATGGATGTGAAGAGCATCCGCAATGAGCAAACAGTGCTTGCCAACGATAGTTCATCGCATCTCACTCGTAATATGGATTCGCCACAAAGCGCAGATCAAGTAACTTGATCGAACGGCCTTCCCGCGCCAACTT